>Ga0210406_10000464_pt1 | contig 55049 bp, 43 predicted proteins | sample IncBWC30MmetaG_FD_155454 | JGI IMG/M metagenome (GOLD analysis project Ga0210406, IMG submission 155454) | Forest soil microbial communities from Barre Woods Harvard Forest LTER site, Petersham, Massachusetts, United States - Inc-BW-C-30-M | ecosystem: Environmental > Terrestrial > Soil >...
GAATCTGTTCAACGATGACCCGCAGGATACGGGAATCGCCGGTGTCGATATCTACAAAATGGACGCCGACGGAAAGGCTCTAGAGCATTGGGACACCTTGCAAATGGTCGGTGACCCCAAAAACTCAGCCCCCCTGATCGCCCCGAATATCCCCCGCGCCAATGCGAACGGGATGTTCGAGGAGAGAACGTAGCCCAGGTTCTGAGCGGCTGGGACCATTGGGTCGAAAGCGATCCTTTGGAGCCTGATCGCAGCAACCCCACCGACATTGGGAGCGAGAGCATGTTCCGGCGCCGTTTGACAGGAGGTAGCGATATGGGTCAAACAATTGACGACTCAGTGTTGGACATACTCTTTCGTGAAGCACGCACGTACTCGACGTGGCATCCGCAGCCGGTGACCGATCAAACTCTGCGGGATCTCTACGACATGCTCAAGTGGGCGCCGACCAGCGCGAACGCCGCGCCAGCGCGGTTTGCGTTTCTTCGGTCGAAGGAGGCCAAGGAACGACTCCGTCCGGCGCTGGCCCCGGGCAACATCGAGAAAACGATGACGGCTCCCGTCACGGTTATTGTCGCGTACGACATGAAGTTCTATGACCAACTCCCGAATCTGTTCCCTCATAGCCCGGGTGTGAAGCAGCTGTTCGAGAGTAATCCTCAGTTGGTCGAGGTGACCGCCCAGCGAAATTCCAGCTTGCAGGGTGCATACCTGATCCTCGCCGCGCGGGCCCTCGGCCTCGATTGTGGGCCGATGTCCGGCTTCGATAACGGCAAGGTGGACGAGGAGTTCTTTGCCACTGGGAAGCCGTGTTTCGGCTGCGAGCAGGAGTTCTTTCCCGAAGGTCACGTCAAGTCGAATTTCCTCTGCAATCTTGGGTATGGTGATCCAAGTTCGCTATTCCCTCGACTTCCGCGTTTGCCGTTCAACGAGGCGTGTTCCCTCCTGTAGTAGCGATTCGGCTATTGGGCGCGCGAAAACACGACGGAATGCCAAGTATGTCATCGGTTGGCCTGCATCTGGCATGTTTGTTGGGTGCGGGTGCGCCCCGCTGGTCGCAGGTGCTCCCCACGGCACCGCAGTTGCGCCGTTCATCAGTTGACTGCGCGCAGGTGACGGAGGGGCCAGCAAGCAGGCCGGCGCTGATTGCCCGCGAAGGAAGCAAGGACTCGCTGCTAATGTACGAGACCTCTGCCGTGCGAAAGCACAGCGTTTTTATGGTCCAAATACGGTCCACTAACTCTGCCCCATCACTCCAAAACCGACTTTTGGTGCCACCCGTGTCGCCGGTTTTCAATTACTTACAACCGATTTCAAACCTGTCACTGCACGGCCAGATGGTACGGCATGGAACGAGAGGGAGTAGAGAACAAGAAGAAGTTCCGTCCTGGGCAGAGCAACGAAAACGAGCATCCGAAGACACTCAGGCTGCTTTTGCCGATGGGGTGAATGTCGCCGCATTTTTCCTGACGAACTCCTGCACGCTCAGCGGCTCTTGCCCCGTCAGTGTGCGCACGTCGTCCGACGTCCGGTCGAAGCGCCCCGCTCGATGCAGATCGCACAACGCCGCCAGGTGGTTCACCACGTGAATCGGCCAGCCCCGCTTGAGCAGGTCGTCCCGCCACGGCTCGACGGGGATGTCCTGATAAGTAATCGTGCGGCCCAGCGCCTTCGAATACTCCTGCGCATAGAAATGCATGTTCTCGGACTGCGGACCAGTCAGGTGATAAATCTTGCCGATGTGCGGCTGCGGATTGGCGAGCAGCGCGGCAATCGCAAGCGCAACGTCTTCCGCCGCCACCGGCGAAGTCTTGCCCTCCCCGAACGGTAGCTTGATCTGATCGGATTCCCTGACTGAATCCGGAGTCAAAGTCAGGAAGAAACCTTCGAGAAACACTGTTGGCCGCACGTGCACAACCGGCAGACCGGACCAGTTCAGCGCCTGCTCGGCGAGCCAATGCAGCTTGTGCTGTGGGCTCGGAGTAGTTTCGGTAATGCTCATCTGCGAGACCGTCATCTGCGACATATTGACGAACGCCTTCACGCCGTGATGCATCGCCACTGCCGCCGTATTAACCGTCGCGGCTAGATATGTATCCGAAACCGACAGGCCAAAGTACATGGTTTCGACGCCGTCGATCGCCCGATGCATGGAATCGAGATCGAGTAGATTGCCGATCACGACCTCCGCACCCAGAGCGCGCAATGCTTGCGCGCGCTCGTCGTCAGTTCGCACCATCGCCCTCACCGCTTTGCCTTGCTTCAACAGCTGTTCAGTGACCGTGCGTCCTACTGCGCCGACGCGGCCCGCCGCGCCGGTAACTAGGATGGGTTTTAGCATGTTTTTCCTCCTATACGTTTCAGTTAAAGCGAAAGGCAGATCTTGTCACGACGGTTTCACCGCCTTTGCGGTACCCCAGAGCGAACCTGGATTTACACGGTTTGGATGCAATGTCAGCATCTTCTCGTAGAGGTCTAGCGCCGTCGATGTACTCGCCACGCTAGCGTTAAAGTCATGGAGGTATCTCCGGGTTTCCTCGATGTGCAGAGCAGAGCTATCCGGGTCGAGCACTCCATGTCCGGCAACTACTGCTTGCGGACGCAGAGCCTCGATCGTATCCAGCGCGCGTAGCCACTCACCTCTGGCCTGTTCGTTGCACTCCGCGAGATAAGGGTGGGTATTGTTGTAGACCGCATCCCCCGAGATCACCAGACCAATCGAAGGCACATGCAGCGCAGTGGTGTGCTTTGTGTCGGTATGGCCAAGTTCTACTACTTTTAGCTCTTCTCCCTCCAGATATAGCGTGTCGCCGTCGAGGACCTCCGGCGCTGCCAACTGCGATGGAATCTGGCCAGGAAAGCGCGGCTCCCAGAAGGACTTTATGAAGTCCGGGCTTATCTGGTTTTGCATGGCGGCAACAGAGGAAGCGGTGGCAAACGCTCTTGCGTTGGGAAACCTGTCGAGCAGGAGTTTCAGACCGAAGAAATGGTCGCCGTGAGCATGGGTGACGTAGATGGTTGTAAGATTCTTGCCGCTCTCGGCGACCCAATCTAACAGCTCCTTCGAATGTTGCACGGACAGAAACGTATCCACGAGGACGGCATCGCGTTCGCCATGAACGAGTGTGACCGTATTGGTCACCCAAGCCAGATCTTCCTTGCCCGGTGGAAGGCCTTGGGTCGAGCTACCGCGTTTCTTGGTCAGAAGCTTCCAATTTAGCTTGGGCATATATTCTCCATTCTCAATGAATGTTGACGCCTGTGGCGATCATCACCTGACGCTGGTGCGCTTTGAAGAAATGTGGTCATCTCCTGTTAGTACGGCCACGTCGGCTCACCATCCACTGCGTGTAGCAGGGCTTCGGGTCAAGAGGACTCGACTGACAACCACTGCCCACAACAGGAGGATGATCGGCGAAATAAACCGCGAATAAGCGCCGTCCGGTGCCCAGAATCCGCCGCTCAGCCACGTAGTGCCACCCAGCAATCCGAGCACAACGGCTACGACTCCCGCTGTGAAGAGCGCCTTCGAGATCACACCGGCCCGCCAGAGTCCAAACACCCCAGACATGATCAGCATCGCGCGCGGGAACGAAGTCAACACGCCAAGTGCCCACGCGAAGTCGTTCAGTCCGGATGTGAGGATGTGATTTCCCGAGCCGGAGATTGAGTACGCGAGCGCGGCGCCCACACTGATCTGCAGGAGGAGCATCGCTCCGAACGCTGTGCTGGAGGCGGTCGCCGCCGCACCCCAGCCGTCCTGTCCCACATCCGCCAGGGTGATCCTGAGCGCCGCCGCGAACCACATGAGATTGAGGACAGCCAAGCCGTAAAACACGGCCGCGATCAGAATCCGCATGCGATCGCCGTCGTAGAAGGCTGCCAGTGCGTCGGCCGATGCGCCGACCTGCGGCTGATGGCCGTAGACGATGTACGCGACTATGAAGCAGAAGATGGACTGGATTCCGGCTGTGCGCCATAAGCGTTCCCAGAACGCGGGACTTGTGTAGGCGCTGGCGGAAGTCGTGCCTGTGGATGTGCTCATGCGGATCTCCTTTCGAACTGAATCGGATGCGACGCGAGGCATTAAAGAAGAACAATATACGCGGTTTTCCGTCCAATGAGTGCTGCGACGTCGACTTGTCGGAGGTGTGATATGCTGGGCCCGATCCAAGAGCCAAAATGGAAATCCTGGTTAAGAAAGGATCAGCCATGAAGCGCAAAAGCAAGCTCACGATTGCGATAGCCACGGCAGCGCTCGCCGCTCTCGTCGCCACGGTCGTTTACGCGCAGAACAACGACAAGTACTCGGGACATCGCCGAGCGGAATCGCATTCTCCGACTTCCGGGGATACGAGGACTGGTCGGTGGTCTCCTCCGCCAAAACCGACGAAAGGCTCAAGGTGATCGTCGCGAATCCAACAATGATTAAGGCGTACAAGGCCGGCATTCCAGGCAACGTCCAATCTTTCCCGGATGGCTCCATGATCGTGAAGCTCCAGTGGAAGCCGAAGAAGAGTACGGAGGCCCCCTTCGTCGTGGATGTGCCAGACGTCTTTGTTGAGGCGTTCGTCATCGAAAAGGACAGCAAGAGATTTCCGAAAAGCGCCGGGTGGGGATACGCGGTGTTCAACTACGATGCCGCATCGGACAAGTTCACGCCCGATCCCAAAAGCCTCTCAGACCGCGGACATGCGTGCCATACGGCCGTGAAGGCGAAGGACTACATCTTCCACCCGTACCAGAAGCGTTGAACCGTGCCTGCCCCGACATCAAGTACCCCGCTCAGACTCTACCGACCTTCACTGCTGCCTTACCATGGTCCGAGTAAACTCAGCTACCCTTTCCACGACCGCACCATCACCGTCACCCAGTGCACCTGCATTAATCAAGGCTCAAGCTCTCTGGCTAAAACTCTTATCGGAAATTAAACGCATCCCGGTTTCGATGCTGGGTGGAGTAAGTTGGGTCACCAAGCCTAGCGACAAACCGGGATTAGTCGCCTCTTGCGCGTTTCTCAGGACTAATCAAGGCGCGAGGCTACTACTTGTGCGGTTGCTCAAGTCTCTGGATTCCTGTGCCACCCGCATCCGAATGACTTGCGATATTGGCCCGGAGTAGTGCCCAGCCGTCGGGCGAAAACACCCGAATCCGCCTTTTCCAAAACAAAGCGCGCCACCCCTCATGCAACGCGGGAAAGGCCGCTACTCCGACCTTGATCCAGTGAAATTGACACAGTACGAATCGCCGCTGGCGGCACGACGATCTCAACGAGTCCGGTCGCCACGTCATAGACGAGACCTGATATAAGCCACTCGCCCGGTAACGCGGGAATCGCCCGGAGCGACGTAACGTCGCCGGCAACTGCTGCGCGGGGATCGGTAACCGCCTTTTGCTTGAGCTCGCCTTCCTGTATCTGAAAATAGTGCGCCAGCATGGCAGGGTCGCCGGCAAGGCGAGTGATGCCGCAGTCGGTGTGCTGAAGTACGATGATGTGAAACTCCCCGCCGCCTCCAGGAATCTCTCTGGCAACCTCGCCGATTCGCCCGAGTAGACTCAACTGCTCCAACAACCCCGGTGTGATTCGACCCCCGATGTTACGGATCACGACAGCCTCGCCCGGCTTAATTCCAAGTACATGAGCCGGATCCACACGCATATCAGCGCAACCGATTATGATCGCCTTCACATTTGGCAGCGCCCGCGGAAGCGAGGGCATAAGGGTGCCTTCAGCAGACTGCTGAGCGGCAAAGTCTTTGTTGCGTTCTAACATAGAGTCAAGACTGTTCATGTTCGTTATCCTTGAGGGGTGTTCCGTGACTTTCCCTCTCAAAATATTTTGTCGGCCTGCCCAGTCGAATAATTTCCTGCTTGCTCGCGGCGGTCGGCTTGACAAACGTTTCCAGGTCGACCTCTTTCCCCACTCTTAACTGGTTTGATGGCGTGCTTAATCGTTTTGACTCGCAAAATTAAAGACAAAAAGCCCACCATTTATTTTTGGTCGCTTTAGCGCAGCGGATAAGTTTCGCCATTGCCACTCGGATCGTCAGTGCCTTCAGAACAACTTTGTCTTTGATGATTCGCCACACAATCGGCAGGTTCACGGCGGCGCTTGCCAAAGACGTAAGCACCGTGGCACTCCCGGCGAGGGCGGGCGTTATCTTGCCGTGCATTGCCATCGTGGCAGCCGCCGCTGTGGTGCTGGCGCTGCTCACCAAGCCACCGAAAACCCCTGTAGCAAGCTTGCCATAACTGCCAAAGTATTTTGTGAGCAGTGTTCCGGCGATTTGTATGGCAATGAAGACCACTCCAAACCCGATCACTTTTGTGAGCGAAATCGGAGACGTAAGGGTTAGAGTTCCGGGAACTCGTTCTTCAATTCTTCGGTCCCGCCAGACCCAAAAACCGCCAACGAGAGCCATGGCAAGAAGCGTCACCAGGGTGGCGCTTAGGGAACGGGGTGAGAAGATGGTAGCGAGAACCAGATTCCTGCCGAACATCGCGATGGTCGTCAAAAGGCAGAGAGTTGCCGTTCTGTTGACCATACCGGTTTCTCGCAGCCTGGTACTCAACTCAGCGACGGTGGCGCTGCTATTCACCAGGCCGCCGAAAAGGGCGCCGAAATAGAGACCTCGCGTGCTGTATATGCGAAGGAGTACATAATTCACAAATCCAATTCCGGCGATGGCGATGACACTGATCCAGGTATCGCTGGGGTTGAACAACTGCCAGGGATCTACGTACCGATTGGGCAAGACCGGAAAAATCACGAACCCGATCAAGCCGAGCAGGACGGCGCTACGAATCTCCGATGGCTGCAAACCACCTGCAAAACGGCTTAGTTCCGTTTTCCAAGCGAGTAGCATGGTCATGACGATCGCTCCCGCTACGGGTGTGAAGATATGACCAATGCCGACCAGCAGACCGAGTAGATAGATCACCATCAAAGCCGCGGAGGTGGTGATCTCCAGGGAGCGGTCGTGGAGAATACGACGTGTGTTCATGGCGGCAACCAGCAAGAGCACGCCGACCAAGGCCGCGACCTCGACGTTTTGCCCCACGAGCGAAGAGAGCATGCCGAGCAAGGAAACGATAGCGAATGTTAATGCCTACGTCTTTGTTGGACCATTCGCGCTCCATGCCCGCCAGCATTCCGATGCCGATTGCCACACCCATTTTCAAGGCAATCGGAGTAGCCGGGAAATGTGCGGATTCGGTTTGCATTCCGGTCGTTGGCCTCGCGGGACTTATCGAATGCTAATGCAGGGAAGTTCTCTAATGTCTTGCTCTTGCCTTTCTTTGATCACCGCATGCCTGATTTTGCAGAGGCGCGAGAATCGACAAGGAATGATTGCAGCGTCCGGCTGGAACCGTCGATCTTGCCCACTTTTAAGTCGAGGAGTTGCGCAATGAATGGATAGATATCGACATTCTCAAAAGGTCCAACTCTCGCGTGCTCCCGGATGCCAGGACCTGCCGCGTAGAAAATACCGCGCATATTCGGTAGATGTTCAGGATCATACCCATGCACACCCTTGTTCACGTGGTCAGAGTCTCCATGAGCTCGAATGACGTAGGGCCCATTGGCTACGATCACCGGATCGCCAATGCGAACATCATCGTCGTAATGCAGGTATGAGGGAACGTCCCGCCGTCGATAGACGGTGAATTTATCCGCTGCAGCGCGGAGCTGTCGGTAAGCTTTCTCGGCCTGCTTTTCGTCTCGCGGATAAAGAAACGAACCGTCGGTCTCGAAGCCAGTGAAGTCAGCAAATTTGTCGAGATTGATCGGGGCACCCTGCTCGTTCTCCATGCCATGATCTGAGACCACTAGGAGATCGATCGACAGAGACAGCTTCTCCAAATCGGCGGTAAGTTTTCCGACAAGGTCGTCAACACGATGCACCGCTTCGGCTACCTGCTCACTGTCGGGGCCAAATTCGTGGCCCGCATGGTCAACGTTCGAATAGTAAAGAGTGATGAAGTGTGGTCGGTCCACTTCGGGTAGTTGGAGCCATTGCAGCACTTGCTGAATCCGGTCTTCATCGGGAAACCTGTCATCGAAGGGGACATAGTAGGTAGGGCGCATCCCATCGATCTCGGCTTCAGAGCCGGGCCAGAAAAAACAAGCGGTGCGCATCCCTTGCTTCTCCGCCAACACCCAAAGGGGAGTACCGCGATACCAGGTTCCATCGGTTGCTGCTTTCGGATCCCTATAGCTGAAGTGTTTACCAAGTACGGGGTCGTAAAAGCTCATTCCTACAATCCCGTGGTGCTCGGGATAGAGCCCGGTCGCGATTGAGTAGTGATTGGGGAACGTCAAGGATGGATAGGATGGGATCAGTGCGTCGGCAGCAAGCCCACGCCTACCTAGTCCAACGAGATTCGGGGCTCCGTATTTCTGAGCATAATCGAATCGAAATCCATCCAGTGAAACCAAAACCAAATAACGTTTGGTCCGCTCTGAGGTTGAATTCGGTCCGTGCGGCGTAGTGACGACAGGCGCGATGTTGCGCTGCGCAGCGGAATATGAGAAGTCCAGGATGCACAAGGAAAATAGAAACACCGCTGCTATGCGCTTCGAAACAGCGACAATGCTCATTTCTGAATCCCCTCTGAACTGGAGCCCGATGTCTCCGCGGTCTTTTGATGGAGCCGCGTTGACAGTTTAGACTGTCATCCTGAATATTCAATGGCTTAGGGATGCTGAAAGGAACTGAATAATTTGAAACCGCGAGCTTCGCAGGTTGCAGCTCGGGCCGAACCGTTACGGTCGGCGTCCGGATGCTATCGTTCTGCTGTCCGCTAAGACAATTTTCGCAATCCAGCCCGCTACAAGCTTTTACCTGATCTGAACGATTCTTTACCTTCTTCGATCTCCAAGAATCTCTCTAACAAATTGAACGCGTCGTATTCCGGCAGACTGCTCGTGAGTCTACCGTGAATACAATCTGAGGCAGAGAGAGGTTGCGAATGCTGGAAAGCACAGTTGAGTTGCTGGACGGTTTATTCTTTATCGCTATGATCTTATTGACGGCTGTTTGTATCCTCGGCTCGATTGTTGCTGCCTTGCGTGCAGTCAGCCGGGGAACTGCCACTTCGGAAAACATTCATGGAAAACTTGCCGACGATATCTGATTTCGCTACTCTGAAGTGGCCCCACTTCGACCATTCCATTTGGCCCCACCCTAACCGATAAATCGGCCTACCCTGTCGCGGCGAACCCGTGGTGGTGATGGAAGCTTGCGGCAGCGGTAAGACCCATCTGGCGAATTGTGCTCGCCGCGTGCCGGCAGAAACTGAAGAGCGCGATTTACCACGGCCGCGAACTTGGTCAACAAACTGGTCGAAGCTCGGCAACACATCTCCATTTTTATGACGTGCGCCCGTTGAATAGGAAGCCTATTTGAGTGTCCATGCAGATTCTCACCACGTTGTTTACATGTAAACGACGTGGTGGGCCGCCGATCAATGAAGAAAACACTTGCGAACTCCAGATAATTCGACCACCTGCGCCTCTGTCGCCAGAGCGCATGGCCCGGCCAGGGAGATTGGCATAATGCTCTCCGATTCTTTCTACGCGGATATGCAAGAAAGGCGAAATGCCACCTTCCCCCGCACTCCATCCCCAAAACCTCCGACAACACCCAACAAAAACCGGCTCGCCGCAAGAACCGGAAAAAAGCTTGGTTGTGGAAATGACGCGCGGTGGAACCCGTGCAAAAGTTCCTATCCCGACTTTTCCACCGCTCCTCCCCGCACTTGGAAATCCCGCAACAGACGCGGGATTCCCACATTCCCACAGCCACAACGACGACGGGTTACAGAAGACTGAACCAACATCAAACCAAGATCAACACCAACAACAAAACCAAGGTCGTTCACACAGAAGAGTTGACACACCTGTGATCGAAAAAGGGGACATTTCTTCTAATGTCATAAGCAGGGGGGCATTTCTATTGTCGGTTGACATGGGTACGTAAGATTCCTTGACATGCGAAAGCGGTGACTGTATTGTCGCGACACATGAGTTGCGTGCTCTACAAATCGATATAGCTCCACCCCGCGATGCATTGGCGCCCTCTGGCCTTCCCCCCTTCAGGCTGCCGGTCTCCGCGGCACTCACAACTTACAGGGGCAATACGCCATGCGCGCTCTTCGTCTGCGCTTTCAGAGTCTCATCTCATTTGTTTTCATTTGCATCGTTCTGGGCTCGAATTCAGCCTGGGCGGTGGGTTTCCAGCCCGTGTCTCCCGAAGAATTGAAGATGACCAGCGAGCCCAAGGCTCCGGGAGCGCCCGCCATCATTCTCTATCGTCAGGTTGATCGCGATGACCGTGGAAACACCGCTCACGAAGACGTCTATTTCCGCATCAAGATCCTGACCGAAGAAGGCCGGAAATACGCCGATATCGAGATTCCTTTTTTCAGGGAGGAGGGCAGCATTGTCAACCTCCATGCGCGCACGATCGAACCGGACGGCACCCTCATCAACTTCAGCGGCAAAGCTTTCGACAAATCGATCGTAAGAGCGCGCGGAGTGAAATATCTGGCCAAGACCTTCACCCTGACCAACGTCCAGGTTGGCAGTATTCTCGAGTATTACTACACGGTCGACCTCAGTGAAACAATCATCATCAACTCGCACTGGATCCTCAGCGATGAATTGTTTACCAAGAATGCCAAGTTTTCTCTGAGGCCATATACCAGCAACTACATCCCGGTAAACGTTCGCTGGACCTGGAACAAACTGCCTTCAGGAACCGCTCGGCCCGCGGAAGCGCCCAACCATGTGATCAACCTGGAGGCGAACAATATCCCGGCCTTCCAGACAGAAGACTATATGCCGCCCGAAAACGAAATGAAGTCGCGCGTCGATTTCATTTACACCGAAGATGCGCCCGAACGGGAGCCCGACAAGTACTGGAAAACACTGGGCAAGAAACGTAACGACCAATTGGAAAGCTTCATCGGCAAGCGCAGGGCGATGGATCAGGCAGTCTCCGAGATCGTTGCTGCCAGCGATAGTCCGGATGTAAAGCTCCAGAAAATCTATGCCCGCATACAGCAGATTCGGAATACGTCCTACGAGGTTGAGAAGAGCGAGCAAGAGCAAAAACGCAACAAAGAAAAAGATCCCGGTAATGTCGAAGCAATTTGGAAAAAACAGTATGGTACTGGTGCGGAACTGACATGGCTCTTTCTCGCACTGGCTCGCTCAGCCGGGTTTGAGGCCTCTGGTGTCTGGGTTGCCGATCGTCAAAACTATTTCTTCTTGCCTCAGACCATGGACGGACGACGGCTTGATGCCAATGTTGTGGTCGTCAAACTGAACGGCAAAGATGTCTTTTTCGATCCGGGAGCAGCCTTCACTCCGTTCGGGCTGCTGCCATGGGTGAAAACCGGGGTGAGGGGATTAAAGCTCGACAAAGACGGTGGGACATGGGTCGATACTTCCCTCCCATCCAGCTCTGAATCCGTTATCCAGCGCAAGGCTCAGCTAAAGCTCAGCGAAGCCGGCGAACTCGAAGGTAAGCTGACTGTTACTTATACGGGATTGGAAGCTTCGCACCGCCGAGTAGAGGAACGCCTGGCGGATGAAGCAGCGCGCAAGAAATTTCTGGAAGATGAAGTGCGAGAGGCCATCCCAATCGTTTGCGATGTGGAGCTCACCAACCAGCCCGACTGGAAGAGCTCCACGCCTCCGCTCGTTGCCGAATTCAGTCTCAAAGTTACGGGATGGGTTTCGGGTGCGGGCAGACGCGCTCTCTTACCTGTCGGCCTGTTCAGCGCTCCCGAGAAACATCTCTTCGATCACGCCGAGCGTGTACATCCCATTTATTTCTCGTTTCCATTCGAGAGAGCCGACGACATAAACATTGACCTACCTCTGGGTTGGCAAGTCTCGACCGTCCCGCGACCGGAGAAACTGGACGCTAAGGCGGTCATTTACACTCTCGAGGCGCAAAACGACAAGGGCACGTTGCACCTGAATCGCGTCTTGAATGTCGAACTCATGCTGCTGCCCGCGGAGAACTACGCGACCCTACGCAAAGTCTTTCAAATCGTAAGGACAAGCGATGAACAACAGATTATCTTGCAACCCGGCAGCGCCAGCGCAAGCAACTGACTTGCGCCGAACTGGAATACTGCTGAGCATCGGCCTGTGTCTGCTTACGGCTCCGCGCCTCGCGCAAGCCGGCGACGCACCTTCCTGGATGCACGCCGTGGCTTCGGCACCATTGCCTGCTCACGACGACAAGACGGATGCTGTTTTGCTGTACTCGGATCAAGCGATCATCGTTCAGTCGGTCGACAAGATCAAGACTCACGTCCGCTTGGTCTATAAGATTCTCCGGCCCAGCGGACGCGACTACGGGATGGCCGCCGTCTCCTTCAACCCTCACCGTAAGATCACCGGACTTCGTGGCTGGTGCATACCGGTACAGGGGAAAGACTACGAGGTGAAAGATAAAGAGGCGGTCGACGTCGCCCTTCCGAAAATAGCGGGCAGCGAATTGATCTCCGATGTGAAAGAGAAGCGATTGCAAATCCCTGCTCCCGATCCCGGCAGCGTTGTAGGTTATGAATACGAAGAAGATGAGCAACCCATGGTATTGCAAGATGTTTGGATGTTTCAGCGTGAAATTCCAGGCCGAGAATTGCATTACTCCCTGCAGCTTCCATCGGGATGGGAGTACAAGGCATCGTGGATCAACTCCGCAGAGATCAAGCCCACTCCGGGAGGCAATAATCATTGGGAATGGGTGATGAACGACGTAAAAGGGATCCGCAAAGAAGCAGAGATGCCGCCGATGGAGGGGGTCGCCGGGCAGATGATCGTTTCGTTCTTCCCGCCCGGCGGCGCTTCCCGCAATGGTTTCACTGGCTGGCTGGAGATGGGCAACTGGTACAGCAACTTGACGAACGGCCGACGCGACGCTTCTCCTGAAATTACGCAGCAAGTCGCGGCGCTGACTGCTTCCGCACGCACTCCGTTGGACAAAATGAAAGCCCTCGCACAGTTCGTCCAAAACGATATCCGTTATGTTGCGATCGAACTGGGCATTGGAGGCTGGCAGCCCCACGCAGCTTCCGAGGTGTTTGTGCATCGCTATGGCGATTGCAAGGATAAAGCAACGCTCCTGAGCTCGATGCTGAGCCAGGTTGGCATCGAATCTTTTTATGTAGTCATTAATTCAGAGCGCGGCTATGTGACGCCAGAAGTGCCCGCCAATGTTGGCGGTTTCAACCACGTTGTTTTGGCCATCAGACTTCCCGCCAACGTGTCGGACCTTTCGCTTGTGGCTACGATCCAGCATCCGCGTCTTGGTACCCTTCTGTACTTTGACCCGACCAATGAATTAACCCCGTTCGGAGAGATTGGCGGATATCTCCAGGCGAACTACGGGTTGCTCGTCACCTCGGAGGGTGGTGAGCTCGTAGAACTCCCGAGGCAGCCTTCAGCCATGAACAGTATCCACCGCAGCGGCAAGCTCACCCTTGACCCGCTGGGTACGCTGAAAGGGGAAATCAGTGAAACTCGAGTCGGAGATCGCGCCTGGGCAGAGCGCTGGCGCCTGCGGACCGTGACCAAATCTGCCGATCAGATCAAGCCCATCGAAGATCTGCTCGCAGGTTCCCTGTCGCTGTTCAACATTACGCAAGCCAGCGTTACGAATTTGAACCGCACAGACCAGCCTTTCGGTTTCCACTACGCGTTTGAGGCTCGTGGTTACGCCAAGAATGCCGGCGGCCTGCTGCTGGTTCGTCCGCGTGTGCTTGGGGTAAAAACGAGCGGCCTCTTGGAAACCAAAGAGCCCCGAACGTTTCCAATCGAATTCGAGGGTCCCTCGCGCGACACCGATACGTTCGAAATCGTAATCCCAGCCGGTTACGTTGTCGACGACATTCCTCCTTCCGTCGATGCTGATTACAGCTTCGCCAGCTACCACGCGAAGACAGAGGTAAACGGCAACCTGATTCACTACAGCCGCACCCTGGAAGTGAAAGAACTGAGCGTGCCCGTCGCCCGTGCCGACGACTTAAAAAAGTTCTATCGCATCATCGCCAGCGACGAACGCAACACGGTCGTACTGAAAACGAAGTGAGGAAAGACGCCGAGGCCCGGTCCGGCCTTCGGACCTGGGTGAGATAAACGCTAGTGCGAATCCTGCGGGATCGATAGGGCGGGTGGGTACTGAGGCTTGGCGGATGCTGGCAACAAAGTAGGCTGGACCAACGTGGGCTCACCTGATCCAGTCTGATCCTGCGTGAACTGACTCGATACCGCGCCATTCCCTTGCGGCGTCGTCTGTGGAGCGTTGCCCGCATAACTTTGCGGGGGATAGCCCCTGGCCTGCACAATCGCCCAATGCCACTCCTCGTCTGGGGCAAAATCGAGGTTCAGAGGTGCGCTGAAAACTGTGGTTGCCGACGGAGGCGCAGCAGCGCGCATGCGGTAAATCACAGTCGTATCAGGTTTCTTCTCCGGGCGGACCCCGGAAGAGTCGCCCGAGAGCGATCCTTTGTGTGTTTTGCTGACCACCGTCAGAGCTACGGCAACTTCGCTGACGTGCCAGTCGGTTCGGTTGTAAACGGAAACCAGCAGCGCGTCTCCTTCAATCGTCGCTGGTCCTTCCAGCTTCTGCACCTCGCCCGGAGGCAGCTCCATCTGGGCGTATCCGCTGGAAAGCAGCGACTTTGCGCCGGCGGTGAAAGACAGGCTGCAGGTCACGTCTGGCGGAGCAACTTTAAAACCGTTATCCTCGCCAGTCTTCAGGAATTTCAGCGCTGAGTCTGCGGCGTGTCGACTTTCCGCCTCTGCCATCATCTTTGGCAGATTGTCGTCGTCGATCACGTTCTGAGACAGAGGCGTTTTCTTGCGCAGCGTGCGGGCAACATCGCCGAGCGGAAGATCGCTGGGATCATCCTGCGCGACCAACAAAGCGGGCATCATCGTAGCCAGCAGGGTCGCCAGCGCAAGAATCAATCGCATTTTGGGAAGCGGTGGCATGAAAAATCGCAAACCCTCCCACGGGAAACCGGAGAATCGTCCTGAGTTAATTGTATGGAGAGATGGAAGAAACCGGGATGATTCGGGCAAACCTTGGTAACGGTACGTCTGGGACACTCAATGAGAAAGCTTACAGGCGTGCGCTGAGAAATGGAGACGCAACGGGACGCACACGCCCGAGCTTGAGAACCGTTCTACAGCAGGCCCTGCGACCGGAATCGCGTAACCGGGTCTGCGACGGGCAGACCTTGCCGTCGAAAAATCCAGCGGGCCACCGCAAAGCCTATCGCCGCATAGCACAAATGCATCATTCGCATAGGTAACCCCCAATCAGGAACGACTCATGGACCCTCAGGGGAGGAAGAAATCAAAGGTACTATCGGCAGATTAGCAACGAGCGTGCGGCCGAACAAGGCACAACCGTGCCATTGAACTAGCCCGTAAGTAATAGACGTAACTACAAAATATCAGCCCGCAACCCCTTTGTTTCCGATCTTTTGCCCGGATTCAGACGCTCCCGTTCAGTGCGCAGAAACGCCCTGCTCGATCGATCGGCCGGCCGGGGGAACCACTACCGTCGACAAGCTGCCTTCGACTGTGAGTTTCTGAAAAGCTGCCAGGTCGCGGCGCTGCAGGTTCTCCCAACGCCCTACCAGTTCCCCACTCTGCCGCTTCAGCTTCTCGAATTCCGTCTGCTCGGCTTCGGTTGGGGCAGAGTCTGCGGTACCCACATCCATGGCGAGGTATGCCAGCTTCGCATCCAGCTGCGGAGGGTACGCAAGCGAATCTTCGTTTGCACTGATCGTTAAATTTATGAGGTCCTCGCGGACAGCGACCAGTTTCTTCTCCAGATCGTCCGCCGCAGCCACGACTGTTTTCGCACTGGCGTTCTCCGGCAAGCGATGCTTGAGGCCGGACAACTGCGATCGAACGTCCTGAATCTGGTTGACCGTGTCGTAGACCCTGCTCAACTCATCGCGCGCCTGGAGCAGCAGATTGAACTGCTGCTCCAGATCGGTTTGGCTGACCTTCACGCGCGGGTCCAGTTTCAAATCGAAGCCCGCCGTCTGGGTCTGACTTCCCGCCGTGATTCGAACCTGATAATGACCGGGGATCGCGACCGGACCGCGCGCACCATTGCCATATTCCCAAAGGTAGTAACCTGGCACGTGACGCGCCTCTTCATAGCGCAAGTCCCAAACGAATCGGTTCAAGCCTGCCTCTGGTTTCAGTTGCTTCTCCGGTTTCTTGTCGTCGGGATCGAGCGGTTCCTCGAGCGTGTTGTAGTCGGCGCTCGAAAATTTCCGAATAACTCTTCCGGAGGCGTCGAGAATCTCGATCTTGGTTTCGGTGTCGCCTTTCGGCGCCTCTTTCAAGAAGTAATAAATCGTCGCGCCCGCCGGAGGATTCTGCCCCGTCCGTTTGGAAGGATGCCGTTCGCCGCCCGCCCCCGCTTGAACCCGGTAGGCGGTCTCAGGCGTGTACAGAAAAGCATCTTTCTGAACGATGTCATCACTATACTGACGAAGCGGAGAGATATCGTCGAGAATCCAGAATGCGCGGCCGTGCGTGGCGACGACCAGATCGTCGTCTTTGATCACCAGGTCATGCACCGGAGTCGTCGGCAAATTCAACTTCAAAGGGCGCCAGTTCCCGCCATCATTGAATGATACGAACACGCCCTGCTCGGTACCCGCGTAAAGCAGTCCACGTTTTTTCGGATCTTCGCGCGCCACCCGAACGAACATCGTGTCAGGAATTCCCTGCCCCAGCTTCGTCCAGCTCTTGCCGTAGTCGCTGGTTTTGTAAATATATGGATGCAGATCGTCGAACTGGTGGCGATCGACGGCCACATAGGCGGTGCCCGCGTCGAACGGCGACGGATCAATTTGGCTGATACGACTCCATTCCGGCATATCCTTGGGCGTCACGTTATTCCAAGTTTTTCCCTCGTCCTTTGTGACGTGAATCAGACCGTCATCCGTGCCCACCCACAGCAGCCCCTTGGCGATCGGCGATTCCGCCAGGGCAAAGATCGTGTCGTAATATTCCGTGCCTGAATCATCGAGAGTAATATCGCCGCCTGAGACTTTCTGTTTTTCCTTATCATTGCGAGTGAGATCGGGACTGATCGCTTCCCAGTGCACTCCGCCGTCGGTGGTTTTAAACAGACGCTCGCCGCCATGATAAAGAGTGTTTGGATCGTGTGGAGAAAGCATGACCGGCGCGGTCCACTGGAAGCGATGTTCCAGGTTCGCCGCGCCATGCGCATCGGAAAGTTCAGGCTGCTCGGTAATCGCCTTCACCTGCCCAATGTGCCGGTCATAGCGCGTGATGTTTCCCTGGTAGTCCGCCGCGAAAACGATGTTCGGGTCGCGCGGATCCGGCGCGATGTAACCAGCCTCGCCACCGCCAACGTCGTACCAGTCGCTGCGGTCGATCGATCCATCGTCGCTGCGGCTCGCGATCGCGACTGTGCCACTGTCCTGCTGTGGTCCATACACGCGGTAGGGCGTCGCTGAGTCGGTGATCACGTGATAGAACTGCGCGGTCGGCTGGTTCTCCTGGCGAGTCCAGTTCTTGCCGCCATCGAGCGTCACCGTAACTCCGCCATCGTTTGAGGCGATCATGCGCCTGGTATTCTCCGGGTCGATCCACATTCCGTGATTATCACCGTGTGGCACTCTGATCTTATTGAAGAGGTGGCCACCGTCTGTCGATTTGTAGGCTTCGACATTCATGATGTAGAGAGCGTTCTCGTCCCGCGGATCTGTGATCACGTGCATGTAATACCAGGGACGCTGCCACAGGCTATGGCTGGGGTTCACCAACTGCCATGTCTCTCCGCCGTCGTCGGAGCGGTACAGGCCGCCATCCGGGTTGTGAGCTTCGATCATCGCAAATACGCGATCCGAATTCGCGGCCACGGCCACACCGATCTTTCCGTAGGGCCCCTTGGGCAGTCCATGCTCCTCTAGTCGCTTCCAGGTTGTGCCTCCATCGCTCGAACGATAGAGGCCACTACCCGGGCCGCCGCTCGACATGCTCCAGGAAGTGCGCCGCGCCTGCCATAGCGCTGCAAAAAGAATATTGGGATTGTGAGGATCGAAGGCGACGTCAATGCCCCCGGTGTTTTCGTCTTTGTAGAGAACCTTCTCCCAGCTCTTGCCGCCGTCGGTAGTGCGGAAAATACCGCGCTCGGTGTTCGGCCCGTAAGGATGACCCAGCGCCGCCACGAACACAATGTCGGGATTGGTGGGATTAACAATGACCTTGCCGATGGCGCGCGAATCGTGCAGCCCAACGTTCTTCCATGTCTTCCCCCCATCCAGCGACCGGTACACTCCGTCGCCATGCGAAATATTGCCGCGAATGCAGGCTTCGCCCGTGCCAACATAGAGGACGTTGTGGTTGGAACTCGCGACGGCAATACTTCCGATCGCCGACGTCCCTTCTTTATCAAAGACCGAAGACCAGGTCATGGCCCCGTCGGTGGACTTCCACACTCCGCCGCCGGTGGCCCCGAAATAGTAAGTCGTTGGATCGCCCGGAATGCCGGCCGCCGTCAGCGACCGTCCACCCCGGAAGGGACCGATCAGCCGATACTTCATGCCCTTGAAGGCTTTCTCCTCAGGTTTTGAGGATTCCGCGCCCTCGTTATCGCTTTCCGTCGAGGCCGCAGGCTGTGCCGTTTGGGAAGTTTCTCCCGGCTTTGCCGCCTTCGATTGCCGCTCGGGTTTGACTTGGGCAATTACCGTCGAGGCTAACAAAATCGCGAAGCTAACTTCGAAAACCAAGCGCGCAACCAAAGACGGATGCCTGCGAAAAGTGTCTGGTGCCATGTTCAAGAGTTCTCCGGGGAAGAAGTGGACAATTGCGCTATGGTAATCGCTCTGGTCGCTCGCTGCAAAGGGCGGAGAAGATTCGGCAACAACGCAGTTTGCAAGCTGCTCTCATGTCCTAGGGGAGCACCCTGCCGCTGTTGGCGCCAGTTTTCTGCGAACTTTGCGATTAAGCAAGGATCTACCGGCAAAAGAGGCGGAGTTTTGGTTGCCTGCTTTCTGCCTCTTGGTGGGCCGCGAGAAGAGTTGTGGACCTCCGATCCCCCACCGGACGGGTGATTTTTCGTGTACCCCGGCACCTTCGGTCTGCATCGAACCTGCAGGATATCGTAAGCTATAGTGTGAGATAAGGAGGTCCGGTGCGCTGTCCTCGCTGCGGGAATGAAAATTCTGATGAGAACCGCTTCTGCGGAATGTGCGGAGCCAAGATGTTGCCAGCACCGGCCGTGGTCGCTTCCACCCCAGTCACGGTCTCCGCTTCGCCTCAGGCATCCTCGGCGCGACCGACCCCGCCCCTCTCGCCCGCTGCTCCGCTCTCAAGGCCACAGGCCATTACCCCGACCCGTCCATCTCCGCCACCCATGGAAGAGCACGAGGCGTTCATCAATGGTCCCTCATTCCTAGGTTTGAACGATCCTGCTCCCCGCAAACGTGCCAGTTTGAGCTCCGATCCGCATTCGAGTTCCAACAATCTCGATTACCTTTTGGACGACGACGAAGAGCCCAGACGCGGCGGTGCGGGGAAATTTGTCCTCATCCTGTTAGCACTGGCTCTGGCCGTGGGATTCGGTTACTTGCGCTGGAAAAATCAAAGCTTGCCGACCTGGCTGCACCTGAGTCCAACTAAGCCGCCTGCGACCGCCCAGGATTCCGATCCGACGGATACGACTCCGCCCGCAACAACACCATCAACTACGCCTGCAACGACGCCTGCAGCAACCACGCCAGCCGTACCTGCGGCGACTTCCCCAGCCGCCTCGCAGCCTGCTGCCGAAGCAACGCAGCAGGCTGCGGACTCTTCGGCCACGACAAGTTCTCCCTCTGGCACTCCACCCGCGACTCCTGCGCCGCCAGCCGCGACTCCTGCGCCGCCAGCCACTACATCGCCTGCTGCCGGGGACGCAGCCGATTCAAGCGACGCGTCGAATTCTTCGTCGGACGCGGCATCGAAGCCAAACCAGCCCGCCACTAAAGCACCGGCGGAAGAGCCAGCCGCCGCCGCGACGGCGACTCAGCCAACCCCGACCCCCAAACCGAAACGCGCCGTGAGCGAGCGCGCGCCCAAGCCTGCAGCAGGAGTCGCGTCAACCGCATCTGGGGATTCCGTGGCGGAAGCGCAAAAATATATTTATGCCCGAGGCGCGAGTCAGGATTGCGAGCGCGGAATGCGCCTGCTGAAACCAGCGGCGGCACAGGCGAATCCCAAAGCCATGATCGAGATGGGCGCCCTCTATTCTGCGGGACTGTGCACTCCGCACGACCTTCCAACGGCGTATCGCTGGTTCGCCATGGCCCTGCGGAAGGATCCCGACAATCAAGCGGTGCAAGCGGACCTGCAGAAACTCTGGAGCGAAATGACGCAGCCTGAGCGGCAACTGGCGATCAAGCTGAGCCAATGATTCCTGGCGCAGCCCTCGTCGGCATTGAGAAGGCCGCGCTTCGGCACACCTGCTGACGCTACGAATGCATCTAAACCTCCAGTGACATTGAAAATGCTCATCGCGCCGCATGGCGCGGTCACGCTGCTCCTCTCCTTGGGCCTTTTCATCAGCGCGCGTCCGCAACCAAGGGACAAGCAAGCCTCGCCTACTCCGAAACATCCGATCGGAACCCGCCAAAAGGTGACGGGAATTCCCAATTTTGCCGAAGTAACCCCCAAGCTTTACCGCGGAGGGCAGCCCGATGTCACAGGAGTTGAGAGGCTGAAAAAGATGGGAGTGGACGTGGTCGTGGATATGGGCGGTGGCAAAAATAAGTCCGAAGAGGCAGCCGTTCAGAAGGCTGGCATGCAGTTCGTTTCCATTCCCTGGCATTGTCCCTTTCCAAATGACGAGCCATTTGCCCGGTTTTTAAAGCTCGTTCACGACAATCCGGGGAAAAGAGTTTTCCTACATTGCCGCCTAGGCGACGATCGCACGGGCATGGCAGTCGCAGCGTACCGCATGGCCGACCAAGGCTGGACGGCCGACGAAGCCATGAATGAGATGCGGACGTTCGGCTTTGCCGGGATGCATCATGCGATCTGCCCGGGCCTGGCTCACTACGAACACACATTCCCGCACCGCCTGAAGACTAGCCCTGCATTCCAGGACCTGAAGGCCCGCAGCCCCGCGAAGAAATAGCAATCGCGATCACATCGCAGCGGATAATCGCGTTGCTGCCCCATCCAGAGTCGCGCCGTCTGCGAGGTTAGAGCCCGCACTGGCTTGTTGAAGGGGTGGGGACTCTCCACTCAAAGCAGAACCGGTCCCACCCACATCCTACACTTCGTCCTGCTCTTGCAGTTTCGCAATCACCCCAAAGTCCTCCAGCGTAGTCGTGTCTCCCTTAACGCTGCCGTTCGTGGCCAACTCACGCAGCAAACGCCGCATAATTTTCCCGCTGCGCGTCTTCGGCAGCGTATCGGTAAAGCGAATGTCGTCCGGCTTCGCCAGTGCCCCGATCTCCTTCGCCACCCATTGGCGCAACTCTTCCTTCAATTCCGCGGTAGGCTGTCTTCCCTGCTCGAGTGTAACGAACGCAGAAATGGCCTGCCCCTTCAGATCGTCTGGACGCCCCACCACCGCAGCTTCCGCCACCGCCGGATGTGCCACCAGCGCGCTCTCTACTTCCATCGTGCTCAGCCGGTGTCCGCTCACGTTTAGCACGTCGTCCACGCGCCCCATAATCCAGAAATATCCATCCTTATCTTTGCGCGCCCCGTCCCCCGTGAAATACATGCCGGGAATCTGCGACCAGTAATTCTTTACATAACGGTCGGGATCGCCGTATACCGTGCGCAACATTCCCGGCCACGGCCGCTTGATCACCAGAAATCCACCAGCACCCGCAGGCACTGGCTTACCCTCCATCGTCACGATCTCCGGCACGACTCCCGGAAACGGCCGCGTCGCCGACCCGGGCTTCGTTGCAATCGCTCCCGGCAGCGGCGACAGCATGATGTGTCCCGTTTCCGTCTGCCACCAGGTATCAACAATCGGACACCGGTTCCCGCCAATCGTTTCGCGATACCACATCCACGCCTCAGGATTAATGGGCTCGCCCACCGTGCCCAGCAGCCGCAGACTGCTCATGTCATGCTTTTTCGGCCACTGGTTGCCCCACTTCACAAATGTGCGGATTGCCGTCGGCGCCGTGTAGAAGATGTTCACCTTATGCCGTGCGATGATCGACCAAAACCGGTCCGGTTCCGGAAAATTCGGAGCTCCTTCATACATCAAGCTGGTCGCGCCATTTTGTAGCGGCCCATAAACGATGTAACTGTGCCCCGTCACCCATCCAATGTCAGCCGTACACCAGTACGTGTCCTGCTCTTTCAGATCGAACACCCACTTCGTCGTCAGATAAGTCCCGACGGAATATCCGCCCGTGGTATGCACGACGCCTTTCGGTTTCCCCGTAGTTCCCGACGTATACAGGATGTAGAGTGGATGCTCTGCATCCAGCGGTTCTGCCGGGCAAACGTCGCTGGCCTTGGCCATCAGCTCATGCCACCAATGGTCGCGGCCCGCCTGTATGTTGATCGCAGTCCCAGTGCGCTTGTAAACCACTACGTTCTTCACACTGGGGCACGATTTCAGCGCTTCTTCCACCGCCGGAAATAGTTTTACTTCCGCACCGCGCCGATACGATCCGTCTTGCGTGATCACCGCCGTCGCCTGCGAATCGTGAATCCGATCAACTAATGCATTCGAGGAAAATCCGCCGAACACAATCGTGTGCGGAGCCCCAATGCGCGCGCACGCCAGCATCGCGACCGGCAACTCCGGCGTCATTCCCATGTAAATCGCGACCCGGTCACCCTTTTTCACGCCCAGTGACTTCAAAACATTCGCGAATTTCTGCACTTCGCGATGCAGTTGCTGATACGTCAGTACGCGCACTTCCCCGGGCTCGCTCTCCCAAATGATCGCCGCCTTGTTCTTGCGCCAGGTTTCGACATGCCGATCCAGGCAGTTGTACGAGAGGTTGATCTGGCCGCCCACAAACCATTTTGCCCACGGACAATTCCATTCCAAAACTTTGTCCCACTTCTTGAACCAGTGCAGCTCGCTTGCAATGCGCGACCAGAATTTATCCGGGTCGTCGATCGACTCATGGTAAATATGCTCGTATTCCTCGAGGCTCTTAATGTGCGCCTGCTTACTGAATTCCGGCGGACACTCAAACTTCCGCTGCTCGTTCAAGATGGAATCAATGTTGGGGCCCTGGGTATCGACAACGGCTTTATCGGCCATGATAAGAACCTCGATGCGGAGGAATTGTTTCTGCCTGCCCAAAAACTGGGTACGAGATCGCAGGAGCTTATTCTACACAGCACAACCCACGATGGCATTGAGATCACCCGCTGAAAAGCCCGCCGATCCCGGAAACCCCGCGTTTCCCGGATTTCAAGAGCATGGTCTCAATGCTGGTCATCAGCGTCCCAATCGGTGCCACCGACCCGGCGAAAGAATCCATTCCACGGCGTAAAACCGTGGGTAGGCCAGTGCGGAGTTGACAAGCCCGAATGGGACGAAAGAAATGCTGCAATGCCGATCCCGTACAAACAACACTCGCTTCTCCGGCAAGCCTCTCGTTCTTCTGCTCTGTCGAGACATTAGCCAGCATTTCTTGGTCAGCCAACAAACCCAGACTACTGATCCAGAAACCGCCCCCGAGCCTCTTCGTTAGGCAAGGGGCAAGTTTCATATCTCCCAAATACGCGATAGCGATAACGGGCCACCGCCCCGTATCCCCAGTCACGAAGCGTCCGAGGCAAGCGCCCCAGCAGAAATCCACCAGCTCGCCATATCGCATGTGCCGTTCCGGCTCTCAGACCCGGACCTCCCGAGCTCACATCGGATCCTCCCAGGTGCCGAAGGATATAAATCACCGCGTCCGACCGAGCCCACACCTGCTCATCAGCCCCATCCGGATCAATCACCACGTAAACCGTGTCCAAGTCCCGAGAATCCAACCCATGCCGCTTCAGAATCTTCCCAGCGAGCGCTCCCTGCAGCGACGCAAATCGAAAGATCCCAGCCGGATCGCGGCGCAGAACAAACTGTACTAACCGGTTGCACAACCCGCAAACGCCGTCGTAAAGCAAAATGGCGTGCGCATCGGAATCTGAAACCGCACCGCCTTGCTGAGGGTCGCCCGTCAAGCACCGCACCTCAGATCATGCACTCCGAATGCGCCACTCTCCGGCAGTCCGCCGTGAATCTGCGCCTCTGTGAAGCGCAGCACCGGCAGCAAATCAGCAGGCAGAGGATCGCATTCTGTAACCCTCTCGACCACGCCTTCAGAAAGAATCTGCACCTGAGCTTTCGCGATCAATGCAACTTTCATCGTCTCTTCGAACATTTCCGCCAGCAGGCGAAACCAGACCGGCCTACGAAATATCCAGACTCGCCGATCCAGGACTTGGGCAACACGTGGCGCTGCTTCGCTCAGGTACAGCGCCTGTGCACCGGTTATCGCGACCGTCTGTCGAACAAGACCAGCGTCGACCAGCGCCGCCCGCAACACGCGTACCAGGTCGTCAATCGCCAGCGAACGAATTGCTTCTCTCGTACTCGCAAGGGTTGCGAACAATGGCATCGTGGAAGATGGAATGGCTAAATGGCCTTCGCCGCCGCTACCTCAGTAACTGCCGCAAAAAGATAGCGCACGAATAACCCGAGCTGCTTGGTCTCAATGTGCTCGTCATTCCCGTGCACGCCCCGATTCTCTTCTTCGGTCTTGGGCACGCCGATCCCATATGCCTGAACGCCTTTCGCTCGCAGAAATGAGGAATCAGTGGCTCCCGTTGTCATTGTAGGTAAAGTAATGGCTTCAGGACTAACTTCCTTTTGCGCCCGCTCCAGGGCAGAAAACATTTCTGTGCTTAACTTGCTGGGAGGCGCCGCCGGCATGGAGAGCGAGGTATCCTCTGCGACGATTTTTATTTGCGGATCATTGATGATCTCCGCCAGCATCTCACGAAACTTACCGAGGTCTTCGTCTGGTAAAGCGCGTATATCGAGCGTCGCCTCAGCAGAGGGCGGGATGACGTTGGATTTGTAGCCTGCTTTTAACATCGTCGGAACGACGGACGTTCGGACCATCGAGTAATACTGGGGTTTCTTGTGCTTCAGTTCCTCTTGCACCTTCGCGTCCAGCACATTTCGATACCACGCCGCTTCCTCAGGCGCTGAAATCGTGGCCAGGCGTTCAAAAAATGCGCGCGTCGTTTCATTGAGACGCGCGGGACTATCCCAAGTTCCAGCCTTCTCGACGGCGGCGGCAAGGTGGACAACCGCATTGTCCACTCGGGGTACGGACCCGTGTCCGCTGCTGCCGGCGGCTTCGAGCCAAACGCCTCTGGGCAGCTTCTCCGCCGTCGCGACGCCGAAATATTTTGCCTTCCCATTCTCGATCAGCGATCCTCCTCCTTCGTTCAGCGCAAACTCAGAGTCAATCTTGTCCCAATATCGATCAACGATGGTGGCCATGCCCGCGGGCGAAGACATTTCCTCGCTGGCTTCGGCCAAGAAAATGACGTCTCGATCAAGCGGCACCTTCATGCGCTTCAGTTGCAGCAAGACTTCAAGATTGGCGGCCACCATTGCTTTGTCGTCGGACGCCCCACGACCGTAGAGCACCCCATCGCGCTCGTTGCCTCTAAATGGGTCAACCGTCCAATGAGATCGATCGACAGGAACAACATCCTCGTGTCCCATGATCAGCAACGGGCGTTTCTTACCGCTGCCCTTGAGCCGCGCGACAATGCTGGCACGGCCGGGCACCGGTTCAAGGATTTCCGACTCGATTCCCTCGCTTCTGAGCACGCCTTCGAGATAGTGCGCGACCCTCGACTCATCGCCGGGAGGATCCTGAGTGTCAATTTGCACAAGGTCGGCAAGAAAATGTACGGCTTCGGCTTGCGCTTGCTCTGCATTCAACGTAAAACGTTTGGGCTGCGCTAGGCTCACGGTTGCGGTCGCCAACACGCAGCCCCCAACGAACATCGTGAGTGTCGTCTGTGGAATCAAGTAGCGCCTCCAGGCGAGCGATTATAGCTTAGCCCCAGCGGCAAAAAGGGCTCCTTCGCGGCAGCCGCGGCCTCAATCGGACAGGGCGATCCCGGCTATCTATGGCAACATGGTGATGTCACTCGTTGATCGTGGGTGAAATTAGCAATGCCGACTCCCGGCGGAAATCTCGCACTCAACTCACAAGCCGGTAAACTCAGATCCCCTGAAACATTCTCCCGAGCGCCATTTTGGCTGCGTGATAGCCGCACATCCCGTGCACTCCACCCCCTGGTGGAGTGGATGACGAACAGATATATATCTCTCTTGCTGAAGTGGCATAGTGTTGCCAGGTCGGTCGAAACAGGAATTGGCGAAAATCCATAGCGCCGCCGCCGATATCACCTCCGACTAGGTTGGCATCCATGCTTTCCAGATCCGCGGGAAAGAAAACTCGCCTCGCCAAAACAACCTCACGAAATTCAGGAGCGAAGCGCACGATTTGGTCTTCCAGTCTTTTCAGCATATCTGCATCCGAACCGTTGGGAACGTGACAATATGCCCAAGCCGTGTGTTTGTCGTCGGGAGAGCGCGTTGGATCAAACAGACTCGGCTGGGCCAGCAAAACAAACGGGCGTTTGGCGCACTCTCCACTTCGCGGAGATGTTTCCGCAACGGCAATCTCCTCAAAAGTGCCACCTAAGTGTACGGTTGCAGCGCGCGAGCATAGGGGTGCTTTCCACGGGATAGGTGCACTCAGTGCGTAATCTACCTTGAATACGCCCGCACCGTAACGGAAGCGTTCTAGCCGACGTTTATAGCTGTCCGACAGGCGTGGCCCAGCAATTCTGAGAAGCTGCCGCGGGGTAACATCACAGAGAATCAAGTCGTAGGAAGACAAGGCCGCGAGGGAATCAATACGCGACGAAGTCCGGACCTTACCGTCTAACGTTGCTAAACAGCGACACAGCGCAGTTGTGATGGACTGGGCGCCTCCACGGGGAATCGGCCAGCCGACCGCATGTGCCGACACCGTCATCAACATGCCAAACGCACCACTCAACGATTCATCGAGACCAAGAAATGAGTGCGCAGCGAGACCTGCGAACAAAGCGCGCGCGCGCTCGCTTCGAAAGCGTCGGGCAATCGTCTTCGCAGAAAGCAGAGCGTCCATTCCAAAATGCGCAATGAGCCAAGGATGCTTCGGTAGCGATGGAATCGGACGAAGAACTTCCAGAGCGAAATCGGTCCATTGCTCGACAAATGGTTGCACGAGCCTAGCCCATGCGTCACCGTCCACGCCCAGAGACGTCTTGGCGTTCTCAAGGTCGCGTTCCAGTGTGACAGCTGTGCCGTCATCGAGCGGATGAGCGAGAACAGCTGGAGAATGAATCCACTGCAGGCCGTGAGCTTGCAAGGGCAGCGACGTGAAGAAGGGCGACCCGGCACCGAGCGGATGCACTGCGGATCCAAAGTCATGTAGGAATCCCGGCAACGTCAATTCCATCGTGCGCGCTGCACCACCCGGCGTCGCTTCCGCTTCGAACACATCTACCTGCAGTCCCGCCTGGGCTAGCACGATAGCAGCTGACAGTCCATTTGGACCCGAGCCAACTACGCAGGCTTTGCCCCTCATGGGATACGACCGGCAGACCGTGTTCCGTTTATATTCGAACGCTTGGCCATGATTTACTCCCTCGGCTGCGCAGTCGGCCATTCAACGATCGTGATTTTGCCGTCAGGTGCTCGCTCCAGCGTGGGGGCGTATAAGCCCAACAATTGCCGCCGCCACCACATTCCGGTGGCTCGTTTATCAGCCATCGTTGTGAACCAGTATTGCCAGAGCAATACGCGGACCTGACGTGGCGCCTCTCGACCGAAAGGGTTCTCGGAAAAAAGCTCGAGCACATCTTTGTCGTTGGTAAGCAAACGAACCTCAGTATTCGGTACGATTGGATACTCGCGCCACGACCCCAAGGATGCGAACCATAGGTTCCAATCAAACCGTGGTTGATAGGGAGCGTAAATTCGCGGTGGCAGATTCAATTCTTGAGGCTTGTAGCGATACGGATAAGCCATCCACTTCTGTCCATCAGTGGAACCCTGGAACTCGATCTCATACCGTCCGCGCGTCATCACGGCGAAGAGTCCGTAACGGTTGGCGATGCGAAACGGCTCCAGTGCAATCACAGGAGAAATCGGAAGGTGTGCGTTGCCTAACATCTGCGCGGTAGTCGCATAAAAGATCCAGGTCAATATCACCGAGCTCGCAGTCAGTTTGACGATTCTCCAGGGTTGGCTCAACGGAGCCCACCAGCCTTTCGACCGCATCGATGTTGCCTCGGCCAAAGCCGATCCGGTCAGCAGACGACTTCTCCAGCGCAACGATAAGATGCCCAGAACGAACCGATCGTCCAGCAACAGCACTCCGAGCACAAGCACAAGATAGTTCAGAAACGTGTAGTTTGCGGTCAGGATCACGCCGAGCTGCCATGAAGTGACGATAAAAAAGCATACAATCCGCCATTTGCGGGGAAGAAACAACAGCCACACCAGACCGAGTTCGAGAGACAGTGTCGCAAACGCTGTTGCCGCGTGAAACCAGTGCGGGAAGTGCTGAATGTACCAGCCAATCCACGTCGGTAAAGGACCGTTCTGATAATACTCATCCATCGCAGTGAAATGGCGCCATTCTGGATCCCCGCTAAGAAGTTTCACTACGCCAGACTCGAAGTAAATGCGAAACCATTCCCAGCGCAGTAGAAACAAACTGGCACGCGAAGGGGGACTGAGTCGGCCCAAACCCGGACGCAACCCTGATGGCGCGAAGAAGACGGAGATAAATCCTGCTTCTAACAGCATCCCGTCGGATTGATAGCCAGAGAAGTCTTGAGCTGCGCTGACAAAAGAGAGAAAACATACAAAGGCGACGGCAAGCATTGCTCGCGGCCATAAGTTCAACACGAGCAGCAAGGATGCCAGCATGCCTGTCCAGCAGAGGACGCTCAACATCACTGAACTGCTCGACCACCAAAGCAACGTCGGCGCGTACCAGAGTCTCTCCCAAGAGCCAAATGACCCTGATACAGCCTGAAGGTAACTCGCCGCGGGTAAAATTCCATCCGCGCCGATGAGACCTCGTATTTGGAAAACTAGAGAGAAAAAAGCGGAAAAGTAGATGCATCCGAGCGCGCGAAGGAATAGCCACCGAGGAATTAGAAAGTCTGGCCCCGTATTCGGTGCATCGAAAAGCCAACCGATCGCGGAGGCAGGACGCCAGGCCATCACGGTTCGAATTATATGGAGGAAGAGTTGCCGGTCGCCATAGCCGACTCCGGTGCCGAGCAGTCTTCAGATCGCAGTGCCGCCTTCGCTATCCTCGCGTACTCCATATAGCACTGCCCTTTTCCGCGCTTCACTTTGTCCAACTCTGATCGCTCGAAGTACCGACCACAGCGGCCCTCCGGCAGCTCAAACGACGCTCCTGACGGTTTCCTCCGGACGATTCTTCCCTTTTTGATGGAGAAGTGAAGGTTGTTTTGGAAACTCCTGCTGTTGCGGTTCCGCCCGGCAGCGTGACGAGAGCAGCTATGATGCTGACCCGCTTGCTGATGCCGAGTCGATATGCAGACATGCTGCTTGAGCTCTCACGCACACGCTTTCGGGACGGACATCGAAATCCACCGGAGCCTCTCCAGCATATGACGCCGCAAGCCTCGTCAAAAGCGACCGAAGATTGCCCTCCCGAAGATTAGGGACGGATCTCCCTTTGCATCCGATCCAGACCAGCGCGAGCGCGTTGGTAATCCGGCTGAATCTCGAGCGCCTTCCGATACATCTCCGCCGCTAGTTCACGCCGCCCTGTCTGCTCGTACACGACTCCCAGATTAAAGTATGCCGGAGCATAACCCGCATCCTGCTCGAGCGCCTTAGTAAGCTGTTCACGAGCAGCCTCGGCGTTACCGAGTTGCAGAAACAACGCCCCCAAATCGCAGTACGCCGGAGCTTGATGCGGATCCGCCGCTATGGCTCGCCGGTACGCCTGCTCAGCGGCAGAAAAATCACCCGAACGCTGCCGCGCCGCGCCGAGATTGATCATGGCCTCAACATCATTCGACCTGAGAGCCAGCGCCTTTTCGTAAGCGTTCTTTGCGACCTCGGTCAAATTGAGTTGCAGATAAACGTTGCCAAGATTCACCCAGGCATCTGGATCTCGCGCATCGAGCGCAATTGCCCGCCGATATAAATCCGCCGCCTGCGAATAATTCCCCTGATGCTCGAACACGTTGCCAAGATTAATGATCGCCGAAGTGTAATGCGGATTGAGATCAATCGCCCGCTGGTAATAATCCGCGGCGGCCGCAGCATTCCCCGCTTCGGCGAAAGCAACTCCAAGATTGTAGAGAAGCGCCGAGCTTCTGGGCGTCGCCTCCAGAGAACTAGCGTAAAGCGGAATCTCTTGCCGCCAATCGAGCACCCGTGCATTGAGTCGCCTCGCGCCCCATCCCACCCACAAAATCACCACACACACCATCAGTAAACGCGGCCAACGCCCAAGGCGAAACAAAAACCCCACCACCGCCAACACCAACCCCAAAGCCGCCAGGTAGGCATATCGTTCGGCCATCCCCTGATAAACAGGTACGATGCCGCAAAAAGGAGCCAACGCTATTCCCAACCAAGCCAAGCCAAAGGCAACTTCCGGCATCTTCTTCCGCAGAAGCAGCACCGCAACCAACAGCGCCAGAATCCCGATCAACGCCGCAGCCAACCTCAGCGCAGAGCTATGAGTCGGCACATCCGTCGACCGCTCAACACTCATCCGCAGCGGAAGAACCATCCAAGCAACATATTTCCAGAAGGTAACGCCCGCTTCGTCAAAGACGGAAACGCCAGAAGAAACACTCGAAGCGACGGCCGAAGAGATATGTGCACCTGCGAAATGTCTGAGCCCAAGATAGAGCGCATCCACCACAACTCCAACGCCAGACAGCGCAAGCCACCGTCGCCGCGCCGTATTCGCCGAATAGAGCGCCACCCACGTCATCGGCAACGTCAAGATGCCGATCTCATGGGAGAGAAGAGATCCCAAAGAAGCGATGCCGTAACCAATCAACGCGACTGCTTCGTTCGAACGCAGGTAGCATTCCGCGCAAAGTAAGCCAGTCAACAGAAACAGAAACGCGAGCGAGATGGAGCGCCCGGAAATCCACGCCACAACTTCCGCGTTAATCGGCAGACCTAACCAGAGTAGGAGAACGGCCGCCGCCACTGGAACCGAAACGCTCAGCCGCTTCAAGAGCAAGAATGCAAGCAACCCGTTCGCCCAATGCAAAACAAGATTCGTGCAGTGGAAGCCCGCAGCATCCAAGCCCCAAAGTGCGCGGTCCAGCGCCAGGCTCACCCAAAACAGCGGCCGATAAAAAAATCCTCCAAAGCCGCGAAAATCGCTGTTAAAAGGAACCGCCGACCGAAAATATCCAACCACCGAACGCCACGACGACAGAGCCGCATTCTTCGAAATCTGCGGCACATCGTCATAGACGAACGCCGCCGCAATCACATGCCGGTATAGCAACCCCACCCAGCATGCGCTGAAAATCGCGAACCACAGGTCAGGATGAGCGGCAAACCACGCCGCTGCTTTTGTCAGGAGCCCAACCGAGTCGCGCAACCGAGAACGCGACACCTTGGAAGAACGTCGTTGCGCCATGCCCACTAAGGTACGTCAGGACAGCTCTACAAATCTTTCCGCTCGGGTTGCGACTTACGCAGCCTCGAGCAGCGTTAGCCCGTGGTCGCTAATCCTCACTTCTAAGACGGCTGGAACATCCCCTGGGCCCCTCGTGAACGTTTCGACTGAGACCAGGACGGTTGCAGCATGGCCGTCCTTGAGATCGATGGCGGCCTCTACGCACATGGGGGAGTCGCGCCCGTGATCAACCGCCACGCGGCCAGTTTGTTGCCGCCGTCATTCACTTCCCACTTGATCGCGCCTTCGCCTTCGTACTTCAGGAAAAACACCAGCGTCGCCTTCGACAAGCTGCGATCCAACGACGAAACCAAGAGGGTTTTTACGCGCTGGATGGCGCCCCTTTCCGTCTGGTCGGCAGACTGATCTTGTGCGCACGGGCAGAAGGTAAGGAGCAGGGGCGTGACGATGAAAATGGTCTGCCGCATGCCTCTATTAGACACTACCTAGTCTCAGGTTCTGGTGGCAAATGAGTGTGATCGCGATATAACTGGCCAATCGTGATGCCCGCGCGAGCATAACTCCAGTAGCATCTATACCTTGAAGGCGCGTGCCCAGATCGGACCAGTTATATCCAAAAGAACCGACCAAACTGTTTGATTTGATGACACTTAGTGGTGCAAACAATTGGACCGGTTGTTTTTGATATTTCAACCGTTATCGGGCGAACCCGTGTAATGAGCGTGGGTACGCCAGCTACTGGGTCGACTTGGCTCTTCGCATCTTCGCCCCGGAGATGCTTCCAAGGAACTCCCCGTAACTTTAAGCAAGAACAGCAGGTTATGGGATTGAGTTCCTTTCCAGTTTTGCCCCGGCCTCCGGCCGGGCCCCACGCTATTGAGGAGGTAGCGTGCGAGCGCAGCGCAAGGTGCCGTCGACCTTGCCTTCAGGGTCTCTTGTGGTGTGAATGACAACAAAGTCGGTGCCTTTCACACGAGGCATGTAAAGAGCAACTCGGTTCCGCCACTCACCAGATGTCCATACTATCTGTTGCTTGGCCTTCTCATATCTGTATCGCCCTGTAGTAGTGGGCCGGTTCGCCTTTAGATCGTCCAGCCTGTCGGTGGCTTCGTAGGCCCCGTCGCGATGCAGAACTAAAACGGCCAGAAGGGTTGTGGGCTGGCTCTCCCAGTCTCTGCATTGGAATTGGCCCTCCAGGGACCGCTCGGTTTCCTGAGCGTCGGCCACATAGCTCTGTGACAGTAAGCTTCCAAGCGCCAAACCCAGTATCCATCGAGGGTTTCTCGTGATCATGGACGCTATCGTACGACTAATCGGCTACATCCGCATGCATAAATTAAATTAGGCATAACTGTAAGGTGTGGGTGTTGAAAAAGGGGCAGCGGAAAGGATCTTGCCGCGTCTGTGAGTGCTGCAGTTGCGCGAGTTTTTCGTCGCTACTAAGTTGTTGTGGTCATTATCGACTTAGGACCTTGGCTGAGGAACCGAACCAGTCGTTTGATGTTCTGGGCCGCCGTCACCAGAAAGAACTGCTCAGGACAAACTTCAGCCTCCGTAAGCACAGACGGCGCAGGCCGATTTCGTTCTTCAGTTCCGCGAACAGAGCTTCCACCAAATGGTTGCTCGCTCATGCCCGGTTTCTGGGAGGAGAACCTCGCCGGTGAAATCACGATCGGGCGGTGCGCAATCACCGTCTGACATGGCTCGGCCGCGAACCGGCAATGAGGATATCCACCAGCCTCTTGGCGCTTTGCTGCCAGTCGGAATTCGAAGCCACGTTGGCCACTCCGATAAGTGCCCGAAGCAGATCGAAAATGAACTCGGCGCGGCCGGTTTCAGCGCAGGCACAGAACGGAGCATCTCTAGGATCAGGTGAGATTTCTGAAAGAGCAGAGGCTGGCACAAGCTCAGCATCTTCGCGCAGTAGATTGACTATTTTCCCGGTGAGTGGACGCCGGACGCCTAGGCGTGCCAAGACTCGCTTGTACTCAAGCAGGATCTCATCGCTCACCAGCCAGACAAACGTATCCCCTTCGCTCCAGTCCCCGGGCAGCCTGGCGCTTGGATTCTTGGGCGGAATCTCCAAAAATTTAAGTCCCGCGCACCCTCCACACCGTGCGCGAAAGGCGCAGTTAGGTCCAGCCAGGTCATGCCGGTGCGGAGGCCAATGTCGATGATATTCCCACCGGCCGCCGCAATCTGGACGAGTGCTTCACCCCGACCGGTTTGGACAACGAACTTTCTGCCATTTTGAGGCCCTCTGGGCTACCATGAGCCGTGACTCTAACTACCCTCATTTGCTTTCCTCGATGAGCATCGTCGAAACGCGGTTCCTGCAACCGCGGCGATATTCCGGAGTGCCTCCCGGCTCTTGCCGGCTTTGGCCGCCATCCTAATTCCAGCGAGCGTGCTCTCAAAGAAGTCGGCCATGCTTTCAAGGTCCGCCTCTGAGCTAAGTTCTCCCTGTTTTCCTGCTCTGTCGAGTACCCACATCAAAGTCTGGCGCTGCATGCGACCCGCGTTCCGTGTAATACGGGTTACGTCGGGATCTCGCTGACCGAACTCGCTGATTGCATTGAGTCCCATGCAGCCTTCCGCACTTGACAGGTCTTTTCGTTCGGCGAAAGTGATAAGAGCGTTTTGGACTGCGGCGAGGGCCGAGCCGGACTTTTCCAATTCCTCGTTGATGGACCGAACACTTTCTGTCACATACATCTCCAGGGCTTTCAGAAACAGCGCCCGCTTGTCACCGAAGGTGTCATACATGCTCTGTCGACCGATGTTCATGACGCGCATCAACTCATCGGTGGACGTGGCGGCGAAGCCTTGCCGAGAGAAAAGGCGGATGGCCCTCCCAAGTGCTTTCTCCTGATCGAACTCCTTCGGTCGAGCCATAAGCCTCTTCTCTTTAGTACGGCCTTTGTACGCGATCCTTCCAATTATGTGCGACGTATCCGCCATCGATGGTGAGACTGGCTCCGGTAATGAAGCCCGCTTCTTCCGACTCGAGATGAGGCACGAACCCCGCCACCACCGATAGTCGCCAGACGATGCCCGCACCGATGCCTTTTGAACCACCGATAACAGGAACTACTTTGTCTGCCTTAATGCCATAAACATCCTCCTGGCTTGGCTTGACTGTGTATGTGTTGGATGGTTCCATCCGGAATAAGATTCGACATGTGTTTCTATGGATGTTTATGCCCATACGCGATCTCTGTGTCCGAACATTGTGTTTTCTATTTCTGATGTTTGCTAGGGGTTGCGAGACGAAATGTTTCTCGGATGCCTTCAATGAAGGCTTCAGGATTTTCCCAAGGGCCAAAGTGTCCGCCTTTGGAATGGGCCTTTGCATGAATAGTGTTGTACCACTCGGCAATCAACTGATTGATCGCTCCACTTTTTCCAACGTTGAAGAATCCAAGCCAGCAGCCCCACGGGTTCCGGCCGCGTGCCTGCCAGTTATTTGCGAGGTGGTACAAGCGGACGCCAAGGCAAAGACGAATGTCGGCTCAAATTCGGGAAAGACGGATGCATGATATCGAGATGTGCCATTCCGCAATGCAGTGCCTCACTCTAGCGCTTGCGTGAGGGGAACTTGTTCAGTTCGAAGCGCGACAGATTTTCACATTACCGGAAGGGCCGTTACTAAATTTAAAGGGTCGTCAAGTTGCGAATTATTGGCTGTGTCGGAAATGGGTCATGTTCATGACATCAGGATTCAAAGATGGAGCGGTGGAGATCGAGGCTCTCAAGAGATGAACCGTGAAGCAACCGCAATCAATCGGATATTTCTTGAATCATTGACTGGGTGCTTCCGCTGGAGCCGCGCAGGAGTTAGACGCTTCGACGCGGTGTAGACTCTGGGTTGATCGAAGAAACGGTGCGACTTGAACAAGTCGCAAACTCCGATTCCGGTAAATCATTTACCTTCTTGTCAAATTGAGGGCTCAAGATGAACGATCAACAAAAGAAGGAGCAGTATTCTGGAGTGCGAGATCAAGAGACCCGTGCGGCACTGGATCAACATTGGGCGGCGTCCGATACCGACGATTTTGAAACGGAGCACCGCATCTATCACGAGGACGCAGTGCTGGAATACCCGCAGTCAGGCGAGCGAACCCGCGGTCGGCGCAACATTCAGAAGCAACGCGCTGGTCAGCCGAGCAAAAAGCGGTTCGCGGTCCGACGAATCATTGGCGGCGGTGATCTTTGGATCACCGAATTCATCCTGACATATGACGGCAAGCCCTCCTACACCGTGAGCATCATGGAGTTCAGGGACGAGAAGGTTGCGCGGGAAACACAGTACTTTGCGGATCCATTCGTGGCTCCCGCATGGCGCGCTCAATGGGTCGAACGGATGGACACATAATCTCGAGGCGCGAGAATTCGCTCACAACACCGCCATTTGCGGTTTACAGCGTAATTGTCGAGAACAGAGATTAACGCCAGAGATCCGCTAAGTGCTGATTAGCGCGGTTACCGGAGAAGCCGAACTGTATGATATGAGGTATCGTTACAGCACATCCTCCGATGGAGGGACAAGAGGGATTGGAAACGGTTGGTCCAGTTTGCGCTGCTGGGTAAACCCGGAGACCTTAGCTTAGCCCGTCAACATCTCCTTAAGCACCCACTCAATCCTATCGACTTCTTCGCGGATTACCCTGATCGATTGTTGGTTCCTCGAGGGGTGGGCCAAGGGAGTGATTCCTTCCAGAGCGCCTCGTATTTGATGATTTCGAGCCCAAATGAATTTGAGCCTTGTGCTCCTCTCTTTGCGATTTCTGTAAATGCCACCGACGAATTTGGTGGCGAGCCAAGCGAACACCAAACCAAACAGCACCTCAACCGGAATGCGATCGGTTATGCCGTCAAACTCCAAAAACAAGAGCCGGTAGACCGCTTCACCCATCCCAAACGATGCAAACAACACAGTTGCTCCGAACAAATATACTTTCAGACGCTCCATTGGCTTAAAGCGTATCGAGTCGTCGCTGCCGTCACCTGTCCTCACAGAGTTCATCCTCATACTTCATACTTCCCTCAAACTGTCATTTTTTCCCGAGCTCGCTGTCTGTGGTAGCAGCTTGTGGCAAACACACTAATCAATCCTTCACGATCGGATTTGAATCAACTTGCTCTTGCTGTCCGCGAGCACAGTCGTGGAATTCCATCGGGAAGGTCGAGCCGGGCGTAATCGAAGACGGTTCATCAATCGGCCGACCCTCACCGAGCCTGTGATGAAATGATTTACCTTCACAGGACCCGCCAGTCTGATTCCCCTGATCCAGTGCAGGCCGCTGCTTATGGCGCATCCGCACTGGGAACAGTCGGGCGTTCCGCCGAAAACGCAAGGTTCGACACGGGTTTTAAAATCTGCGGAATAATTCGCTGACAGTTTTGCGAACACGCAATCGTCCGGATTATTCGGTGGACGAACAAGAGCCTGAGCAAGGCCCTCATTGAACAGGAACTTCTTATGTTGCAGAGCCAAAGAAGGCAATTGCCGGGCTAGGGTCACGCGCTCGTCGGGCGTCAGAATTTCCGGGCTCTGCTCACCGACCTGGGGAGTGTAGACGCTGGTCCAAATGCGATTCACTTCGGGACGCGCGCTCCAGAATTCCACATATTCCTCGAGGTAGCCCGCGCGTGCGAGCATCGGACGCGTGATCACCCAGTGGACGTTGACCTCACGACCTTCGATATTTGTAAGGATGCGCTCGTAGGTAGCCGGTTTGCGCCGGATGTCGTGGTGCTCTGCCAGCCCGTCGACCGAAATCGCTACGCGGACCCGGGGGAGCTTCATCCACTCCATCGGAATGGGAATGATTCCGCTTGTCACCACAAGCGTAAACACGCCCATCTGACTCAGCACCGGAAGAATTCGGCTAAGCTCGCGATGCCGGACCATCGGTTCCCCGCCCACTAGAGAAACGTGAAGGGGCTTGTGTTTACGCACAAGCTCCAAAACGCCCTCCACCAGCTCATCTCCGCGCAGGTCACTGAGTTCGCTCAACTTGATTCCGCCGAGCAAGTGCGAGTCTCCATAGGCGTAGCATCCGGGGCAGCTTAGTGGGCACTCCCGGGTGATCTCAATCGAAAGCAAAGGCACACAACCGGTAAGGATTTTTCCGCAGGCAGCGAGCAACTCGCGCGGCGTAAGACTCGGATTCGGCACAGTGGGAACCTCAAATCTAAGATGCTCGGGGCATCCAACAGGCTGCACCTACTTTCTTTGTTGCCGAAGGTCAAACAGGTTCGCCCTCGGCGGAGGTGGAATGCCCTGAAGCGTCAACAGATCAAGTCCTTCATGGGAAGTCCGCCGAGGAGGAGTCACTGTCCTCTGCGCAACTCTCGCCTAAGAAAGGGGCGGCGCCGATGTCGAAGGTTCCAACATGATGTCGGAAAGTCTCGCCGAGTATTCGGCCCTGCAAGTGATGGCGCACAAGTACGGTCGGGACCTGATGCATCGCTACCTCCGCCACGAGCTTGACGCCTATCTGCGCGGCCGCGCCGGCGAGGTTCGACACGAACCCCCGCTCGCTTTAGTTCAGCGTGAAGACTACGTCTGGTACCAGAAGGGTGGCCAAATCCTTTATACCCTCGCTGACTACATCGGCGAAGACAAGCTCAATCTCGCTCTGCATAACTTCCTGACGCAGTACCGCTACGCCAATGCCAACAATCAGGTCGACGCCCGCCAGACAGCGAGTGCGTCCGGGGGCCTCGATGATCGTTACCCCGACACCCGTCTGCTGGTGGATGCCATTCGAGCTCAAACTCCGCCCGAACTGCAGTATCTCGTCGACGATGGCTTCAACCGCATTGTTCTTTACGACAACACTGCGGTCTCAGCCACTTCCGAGAAAACTCCCAACGGCAAATACAAGGTGACGCTCGAGGTGCAGGCTCGCAAGGTGCAGGCCGATGGCAACGGCGCTGAAACTCCGCTGCCGCTCGCCAACTACATCGAGATTGGAGTCTTCAGCGGAAAGAAAGATGAGGAGAAGCCGCTCTATCTTAAGAAGGAAAAACTCCCCGAAGAACGCAAAACCTTCGAGATCATCGTGGACCATGCACCCACTTTGGCGGGCATTGACCCCTACAACAAGCTGATTGACCGAAACGCCGATGACAACATGATCGATATCACCAGGCGTTGACCGTCGACTCGCTTAGCTGAGAAGGGTGGTAGCCCCGGGGATATTCAATCGTCATCGCTCCGTTCACGGTCCAGAAACGGCGTAATGGAAAGTCTGAGGGCGGTTTTCGGCGAACTGGAAAACTTGTAAAAACAGGCGAACGCCACTGCATTTCCGCAGTGGCATTCATGGTTGGGGGGGCGGATTTGAACCGCCGACCTTTGGGTTATCCGATCTGACTCACCTTTCGGTGAGAGTCGGACTGTACCTTCACCCTTCACCCTTCGCCCGCTTGGGGTGCTTGCCAGCTTGCCATCCAGTCTCTACGCCTTCCCCGAATGTCCGGGCTTGCGGGAGGCAGCCACCGACCGTTTACTCCTTATAGCGAAACAGAGCTTTGAATCCGTAGTCCATGTGCTGTTGGATGTGGCAGTGAAACAGGGCCAGCCCGGGCTGATCCGCGGTGAAATCCACAATGGCTCGGCCGTAGTAGGGAACCACGACCGTATCCTTCAGGATGCCAGCCGTCTTCTTGCCGTTGATCTCCGCCAACTCCCACAAGTGCCGGTGAAGATGCATGGGATGCGCGTCATCGGTGCGATTGCGCATGACCAAGCGGTACCGCGTTCCACGTTCCAGCACGAATTCACCTTCGTGCGGATAAGGTTTGCCATTAACCAGCCATAAGTTGAACTTTCCCGCGCCGCCGGGAACCTTTTCGAAAATAAGCTCGATGATCTGCTGCGGAGCCGGCGAACCAGAGTTGGCGGTTCCGAAAATCGTATAGTCCCAAGGAGCCTTCACCGGGTTGACCCATTGCGGCTGCTGATGCTGGCCCGCGTATTCCACAATCGCTCCAAGGCCGGACTCGCGAACGATCTTCTCCGCCGCGCCCAGGATCCAGATGCCGGGATGGTTCATCTCGATGACAACATCGACGCGCTCCCCCGCTCCGATAAACACCGAATCGAGTGACTGCGGCGATGGCACCGGGTTTCCGTCCAGCGCGATCACCTTCATCTTATGACCGGCAAGAGCGATTCGCCGATTCTCAATGGCGCTCGCGTTCAGAAAATGAATCAGTAAGCGCTGGCCTTCGCGGACGCGGATGGGCTCGCCCGCTCCAAGCGCCTTATCGTTGATCGAATACGTCATGGAACCAACCTCGAGCCCGTCCGGGGCCGTATTCAAGGTCGCCGGTTTCTCGAGCAGCGGCCCACCATGCGTGTCGTCGTCCTCGTCGTCCATGGTCGCGGTAAAAAACGGCTCCCAATCCCGCAGTGCCAGGAACAGTTCCTGGTCGTATTGCCCGAGATCGTTGCCGCCATCGACGAACACAAAGCCAAACTGGCCCGTATATGCGCCCTTGTGCAAGTCATCCATGGCCATGGTGTGCGAGTGATACCAGCGGCTTCCCGCCGGCCCAGGTGTCAGTTCGAAGCGGCGCCGTCCGTGTGCCGGTACAAGCGGGGAACCTTCCTCCTCGGTGCCGTCCACTTCGGGCGGGATCAGCATCCCGTGCCAATGCACAAGCTCCGGGGTATCGGTGTCATTGATGACGTCGATGACCACCGGATTTCCTTCTCGCAGCCGCAGCACCGGCCCGGGTGCCTCGCCGTTATAACCAATGGTCGATAGAATGTGGGAGCGGTCGAGTTCGACGGCGACCGGAGCGATGCGAAGCGTATAATCAGCTTTCATTTGAGGCGAGAGGAACAGGCCAGTCGGCGAAATCGTTTCTCCGCTCGTGGTTTCCCGTCGCAAGCGGGCCCACCCGGCTTGTGCCACCGCCATGCCACCGAGTTTAAGGAGCTTGCGCCTGTTCACAATCGTGCTTTCCCGCTGAGGCCGATCCTGATTGCATCGTCTCACGTGCCAAGCGGCGTGGACAAGCGCAGCCGGGAGCGAGCTAGCTGCAACCAATGTAGGATTTTCATCGTCTAATTGATTTTCGCGTGTGCTGCTCTCCGCGGAGCTTCGCTATGAAGTTTTCGCACATTGTTTTGGCGACGGTGGTAGCCGCGGGCGGCGGCGCAATGCTGCGGGCCCAGCGGACGGGCGACTTCGGCTTTGGCAATGACGATTCCGTCACGAATGTAAAAGCGGAATTCTACTGGTCGCGCTTGGCTTACTCCATCAGCATGGTCAACTTCGGCGCTAACGGCAGGCGCGGTTGGCGCAGTTCCTGGTCCCGTGACTATCCCAAAGCCGACCGTCAATTTCTCATCGCCATGCACCGCTTGACCCGCATTGACGGGCGCCCCACCGAACAAGTGGTCAACCTCGATTCCGACGAGATTTTCAACTATCCCTGGATCTACGCCGTCCAGGTGCAGACGTGGACATTCACCGACGCCCAAGCTAAACGCTTGCGTGAATACCTTTTGAAAGGTGGCTTTTTGATGGTGGATGATTTCCATGGCACCGAGGATTGGGAAAACTTTATGAACGGCATGCGCCAGGTGCTGCCCGACCGTCCCGTCGAGGACCTGCAGAGCGGCGACGAAATCTTCCACACTCTCTACGACATCGACGACAAAATGCAGATTCCCGGCGAACAGTATGTCTGGACAGGCCGCACCTATGAGAAGGACGGCTACCGGCCCAAATGGCGGGCTATCCGCGACGACAAAGGGCGCATTATCGTTGCCATCTGCCACAACATGCACCTGGGCGACGCCTGGGAATGGGCGGACGACCCCAACTACCCGGAGACCTTCGCGTCCATGGCATTTCGCGTGGGGCTCGACTACATCCTCTATGGTATGACTCATTAGTCTCGCCCGAGACCGGATGGTAGGTTGTAAAGCCATCGCCGCACGCGCAGTGAAGAATGAAGGGTGAATGTTTCAGTTTCTCTTCAAATACCCGACTCCGGTCTTCGCCAAAGGTCGGTTCCTCTTCCTGGCGGGGTGGCCCGCGTGGCTATTGCCCGTAATGATTGGCGCAGCCGTAGCCGGTCTGGTGCTTCTGATCCGGTGGAGGCTGCGCGGCGCGCTGCCCGGATTGAGAAGTTGGCGTGGCCGGATGATTTGCGCTCTGCAATCCGCGTTCGTCTCCTTGGTTCTGTTCCTGCTCTGGCAACCGGCAATCATCGTGGCCGAACTCAGCTCCCAACAGAACATCATCGCTGTGGTTGTGGACGACTCGCGCAGCATGGCCATCGCCGACAGTGAAGGCAACAAACGCGAGGATGCGGCCGTCGCCGCTCTCGACAGTGGCGTTCTCGCAGGTCTGCAACGGCGCTTCCAGACGCGCATCTATCGGCTCGGCGCCGGCATCATTCAGATCGATGGTCTGCAGGGGATTGCGCCGGTGGAACCTGCCACGCGCATTGGCGACAGCTTGAAGCAGCTTGTTGTGGAAACGTCAGACTTGCCCGTCGGGGCAATCCTGCTGCTCAGTGATGGCGGCCAGAATACTTCCGGTTCGGGCGGCACGGGAATTGGACTGGATGTTTTGCAAGCCTTGCGAAACCGCAGCCTTACGGTGCACACCGTAGGCTTCGGCAAAGAAGAGAGCGCTCACGACGTGGAAATCGAAGACGTGAGCGTTGCGGCCAGCGCCATTGCCAATAGCCGCATCGCCACCACCGTCAGCCTGACACAGCACGGTTATGCGGGCCAGAAGGCCAAGCTCACCGTACGCGACGGAGATAAGGCCCTCGCGGAGCGCGAACTCACTTTGGCGGACGACGGCCGCATTCAGACCGAGCCGCTCTTCTTTCCCATCGGTGCCGCGGGTGCAAAAAGCCTGAGGTTTAGCATTGAACCGCTTCCCGGCGAGGAGAACCTTGCGAACAATGCCGTAACGCGCCCCATCCTTGTAAGCGATGCGAAGCGAACGATTTTGTACATCGAGGGCGAGCCGCGCTGGGAATACAAATTCATCCGCCGGGCCGAAGCGGATGATCCGACCGTGCAGCTGGTCTCCATGCTCCGTACCAGCGAGAACAAAATTTATCGTCAGGGAATCCACGATCCCGGGGAACTGGCCGACGGTTTTCCTGTCCGCCCAGAGGATCTGTTCGGCTATTCCGGGATTATCATTGGCTCCGTTGACGCAAATTTCTTCACTCCGCTGCAACAGGAACTCTTGCATGAGTATGTCGATCGCCGTGGCGGCGGCATCCTTTTTCTAGGCGGACGCTCCTCGCTGAGCGACGGCGGTTGGGGAGCATCGAATTTGAACGATTTGCTCCCGACGTTTCTGCCGGCTGGAAATCACAACTTTCATCGCAATGCCGCAACGGTGGAGTTGACGCCCCGGGGCAAGGACTCGCCCATTACCCAGCTGCTCGACGATCCGGAGAAAAACGTTCAGCGCTGGAAGAAGTTGACCTACCTCGCCGATTACGAAGATGCCGGCTCCCCCAAACCGGGCGCAGCCGTGCTTGCCGATCTGCAGGTCGGCCGGCGCAAGCTGCCGTTACTCATCACGCAAATCTATGGCCACGGCCGCACCGCGATCCTAGCCACGGGCGGCACATGGCGCTGGCAGATGAGCGAAGCGCTTGGCGATCCCTCCCACGATCTTTTTTGGCAGCAACTTCTGCGCTGGTTGGTCGCCGAATCCCCCGGCCCCGTTGCCGCTGCCATGCCGGAGCGCCTGCTGATGGATGACGGCCAGGTCCAACTGACGGCCCAGGTGCGCGACCGCCAGTTTCAACAGGCGCCAAACGCTATCGTCACCGCTCACATCGTTGGACCTGGCGGTGCGAATGCCCTCATCGACCTCACCCCCTCCGGCGACGCACCGGGACTCTTTAAAGCGCAGTGGACCGCGGAGAAACCGGGTGCCTATCTTGCCGAAGTCATCGCCGAATCTGCGGGCAGTCAACCGCAGAAACTGGGGCGCGATGTGGTTACTTTCCAGCGGCAAGATGGGGTCGCGGAGAATTTTCACTCTGGGCAGAATCGACGCCTGCTGCAACAACTCGCCGCCGAAACCGGCGGCCGTTACTGGAACCCATCCGAGTTGAAGAATCTTCCTCGGGATATTTCATATTCTGAAGCAGGCATCTCCCTACACACCACCAAGGAACTGTGGGATATGCCGATCGTCCTGATTTTCCTGCTCGGTCTGCCGATTGCCGAGTGGCTGCTGCGTCGTAAGTGGGGCGTGATATGAGGCGCGCTTTGTTACTGGCAATGGTGTGCGCTCTCGCCCTGCCAGCATATGCCGCCACCTATTATGTCGTGGCGGCCGGGCTCGGAGGCGAGCCGGATTACGAACAGCGCTTTGCGGCTGCGGCGAAGGATCTCGATCGAATCTTTAAGGGCGCTGGTTCCAATGCCCACGTCTATACGCTCACCGGGGCGCAGGCTACGGCCGCGCAATTGATGCAAACGATGGAGGAAGTGGCGCGCCATGCCCAGGCGGACGATGACTTCGCGCTCATCCTGATTGGTCACGGCTCCTTCGACGGCGCCGAGTATAAATTCAATCTCGTCGGGCCTGATGTGACCGCGGCACAGATCGCTGCCCTGTGCGACCGCATTTCCGCCCGCCGCCAGCTTATCGTGGACACTACCAGTGCCAGCGGCGGGGCGCTGGCGGCCCTCGAGCGTCCGGGCCGCGCGGTGATCGCGGCGACCAAATCGGGCACCGAAAAAAACGCGACCGTCTTCGCGCGCTACTGGGTCGAAGCCCTTGAAGATTCCGCCGCCGATACGGACAAGACCGACTCCATCAGCGCCCTGGAGGCCTTCCTCTATGCCAACAGGAAAACTGCCGCGTTTTACGACTCGCAGAAGCGCCTGGCAACCGAGCACGCGGTTTTTAACGATACCGGCCGGGGTGATCCCGTGCGCGAGCCCGGAAACGGTCAGGGCCAACTTTTGTCCGGCTTCACCTTGTTGCGCTTGGGAACAAGCCAGCAGGCCGCCAACGATCCGGCCAAGCGCGCGCTGCTCGACAGAAAAGATGAATTGGAGCAAAAGATTGACACTTTGAAATACCAGAAAGCAGCGATGGATCCGGAGGACTACAAGAAGCAATTGACAGACGCCCTAGTGGAACTGGCCAAGGTGCAAGAGGAGTTGGATAAATGAAGCTCCCCGCTCTCCTCCCAACGTTTCTCCTAACCTGTTCCGTGCCGCTCCGGGCTGCGGTCCCCGCGGACTGCTGGGCCCTCAGCAAGCACGGACATCGCTCCGAAGCACAAGCCTGCTTCGACACCTTGACCCGCAGCGGCGACGCGTACTTTCGAGCCGAAGGTTTCTGGGGCCTGAAAGAATGGGAGCAATCGAACGAGCAGTTTCGCCTCGCAACCCAGCCCTCCCACAGCAAAGCCCTCTACAAAGTGCGATGGGGGAAGTTGTTGCATGAGCGTTTCAATGATCCGGATGCCGCCGGGCTGTTTCGCGAAGCGCTGGCTGAGGATCCGTCAAACGCTCAGGCTTTTCTCGGACTTGCCATCGTGTCCGCGGCCAGTTTCGACGGTCAGGCAACGGTATATTTGACGAAGGCCCTGGAACTCGATCCGAAGCTGGCCGAAGCGCATGAGTTCATGGCCGATCTTGCCCTCGCCAATGGCGATAGCGAGACCGCCGCGGCAGAGGCCGACAAGACCATCGCTCTGGAGAACGACGCCCTCGGTGCCATGGCCGTTCACGCCGCCATTGAGTTGATCGCCGATCGCCCTCCCGACCCTTGGTTCGCCAAGATCCAGAAGATCAACCCCGCCTATGGCGAGGCCTACGCCATTGTCGCGCGTCAACTGGAGTTGCACTACCGCTACGAAGACGCGGTGATCTACTACCGTAAAGCCATCGAGGCCGATCCGCGCTTCTGGGCGGCACATTCGGCCCTTGGGATCGATCTGATGCGATTGGGCAAGGAAGAAGAGCCGTTCAAGAAGCTGGAGCTGAGTTACAACAACGGCTTTCGCGATGCCGCCACCGTGAACAGCTTACGGCTGCTCGACAGCTACAAAAACTTCGCCACTTTTCGCGATGCCACGACCATCCTGAAACTCAACAAGGCAGAAGCCCCGCTCCTGCTTCCCTACATACAGCCGGAACTGCATACCATTCTTGCCACCTACGAGAAAAAATATCGTATGAAACTTCCCGGAGCGGTTCAGGTCGAAGTCTATCCGGACCACGAGGACTTCGCCGTGCGCACCACCGGAATGCCCGGCCTCGGCGCGCTGGGCGTGACCTTCGGCGAAGTGGTGGCCATGGATAGCCCTTCCGCCCGCAAGCCTGGCGAGTTCAATTGGGGCTCCACGCTTTGGCATGAGATGAGCCACGTCTTTATTCTTACCGCCACCAATCATCGCGTGCCTCGCTGGTTCACCGAAGGCCTGGCGGTCCACGAGGAAGGGGAGCACTCGTCCGACTGGAGCGATCGCCTGACCCCGGAAGTGCTTATCGCCATTCGCGACAAGAAGCTTTTGCCCGTGGCCAACCTGGATCGCGGCTTTGTCTTTCAGGACTATCCCTCCCAAGTTTTAGTCTCCTACTTCCAGGCCGGCCGCATCTGTGATTTTATTAAGGAGAAGTGGGGCGAAGAAAAGCTGCTCGTCATGGTCCACTCTTTTGCGAAATTGCAGACGACTCCGCAGGTGATCGAACACGATCTCGGGCTTTCCCCGGAAGAGTTCGACAGACAGTTTCTCGCCTGGATCGATGGGAAATATGGCGCCCGGGCCACGCACTTCAACGAGTGGCGGGAAAAGTGGAAAGCCCTGCTCATCGCCTTTCAACAGAAACAGTACGACACTGTGCTGGCCCAGGGACCGGCCCTGCTGGCGATGTATCCGGAATACGTGGACGAAGCAAACCTCTATGTCTTGATGGCCGACGCGGATAAAGCGCGGGGCGACGCGAAGTCGGAGGCTGCCATCCTCACCGCATACGAACGCGAAGGAGGCCAGATGCCGGACGTGCTGAAGCGACTTGCCACATTGCAAGAGGCCGCGGGGCAACCCGCCCAAGCGGCGGCAACGCTCGCGCGCATCAACTACATTTACCCGGTTAAAGATGAGGATCTGCATCGCCGATTGGGCGATCTGCTGTACGCGCAGAAACAGTATGACGGCGCAATCCGGGAATACAGCGCGCGGGTGGCCTCGAACCCTGCAGATACAGCCGGTGCGGAGTTCAACCTCGCACAAGCCTACTTTGCCGCGGGACAAAAGGACAAGGCCGAGGATAGTCTGCTGGCCGCGCTCGAAATCGCTCCTGGCTATCGTCCGGCGCAGAAGCTCTTGCTTGAGTTGAAACAATCGGCAGCAAAATCGAACTGAAGGAACCGAATCGATGGCTTCTTTTGCCGGATTGAATCAAGACGCAGCCGCACTCCAAGAACGTATCGAACGCTTCCACGCTGTGCGTGAAGATATCCTCGGTCAGGTGCGCGAAGTAATCGTGGGCCAGCAGGAAGTTCTGGACCAGATATTGATCGCCATCTTTGTCGGCGGCCACTGCTTAATGACCGGCATGCCCGGCACCGCCAAGACGCTTATGGTGCGCACCATCGCCGACGCCCTCGACCTGCAGTTTCGGCGCATCCAGTTCACGCCGGACTTGATGCCTTCGGACATCACCGGCACGGACATCATTGAGGAGGATCTGGCCACCGGACATCGCAAGTGGACGTTCGTCGAAGGCCCGATCTTTGGCAATATCCTTCTGGCGGATGAGATCAATCGCACACCTCCGAAGACCCAGTCTGCCCTGCTCGAAGCGATGCAGGAGCACTCCTGCACCGTGCGAGGACACCTCTACCGTTTGCCCTCTCCTTTTTTTGTGCTGGCCACCCAGAACCCCATCGAACTGGAAGGAACCTATCCGCTTCCTGAGGCGCAACTAGACCGTTTTCTGTTCAACTCCATTCTGGAAGATTTGAGCGCCGAGGATGAACTCAAGGTCATCGACCGCACCACTTCGACGCGCGCGCCAAAAGTGGTCGCCGTAGCTTCCGCCGAGGATCTGCGCGCCTTCCAACAACTCGTTCGCATGGTGCCGATTGCGGATGCCCTTTCGCGTTATGTCGTGGACCTGGTGCGAGCCACGCGGCCGAAGACGCAAGGTTCGCCCGAGTTTGTCAGGAAATATGTGAATTACGGGGCCAGCGTCCGCGCCGCTCAATTTATTGTCTTAGCCGCGAAGGCCCGGGCGCTCTCCCACAAGCGCTATCACGTCGGCTATGACGACATAACATCTGTGGCCGTTCCTGTGCTCCGGCATCGCATCCTGCTGAACTTCCACGCCGAGTCCGACGGCATGGACGCCGACGCGATCCTGCACCAACTCATCGCGCAGGTGCAGCGGCCAAAGGAGACCTGATGCAAAGGTTCCTCGATCCCAACGTGCTCGCGGGCATCTCCTCGCTGGACCTGTTGGCTAAGACGGTCGTGGATGGATTCGTGGCCGGTCTGCACCGTTCGCCGGACTTTGGCTTCAGTCAGGAGTTTGCGGAGTACCGCGCCTACGTCCCTGGCGACGACCTGCGTCACGTGGACTGGAACCTTTTTGCGCGCACGGAACGCTGCTACCTCAAACGCTATCGCGGCGAAACCAACAGCCAGCTCACCGTGCTCCTGGACGCGAGCAACTCCATGCTGTACACCTCTGGCCCGCCAAAGAAAATGGACTACGCCCGTTACCTCGCTGCCTCCCTTTTCTACCTGGCCATCCACAATCAACGCGATGCCGCCGGACTGATCGTCTTTGACGACGAAGTGCGCGAATACATCCGCCCAGCCACCAGGACAGGCCAGCTTGCGCGGCTTTTCGCGGGACTCGAACGGGCCGAGCCTCGAGCCTTGACCGATTTTGGCAAGCCCATGAAGCACCTACAGAATTTCTTGCGCCGGCGCGGAATCGTGATCGTCATCTCGGATTTCTATGAGCAGCCGGAAACCATTGTGCGCACCGTTGCACCCCTGCGCTTCCACGGCAACGAAGTGGTCCTGCTTCATATTCTCGATCCACAGGAGATTCGTCCTGTGCTGCGCGGGTCCGCGATTCTCGTTGATCTGGAAACCGACAAGAGGATCGAAGTGGTCCCCGAATATGCGAGGACCGCTTATCGCGCCAAGATCGATGCCCATATGGAGGAGCTTCGCTCGCGCGCCCGATCGGCGGGGATGGATTATCAGTTGCTCGTCACCGATCAACCCCTCGATCGGGCGCTGCGCGAGTATCTTTCGCTGCGGCAGGCAGAGAACTGATGGGCTTTCTTGCACCATGGTTTCTGCTTGGGCTTGCAGCTCTCGGCGTGCCGGTCTTTGTCCATCTTCTGCGCCGCCACAAAACCACGCCGCGTCCGGTGAGTTCGCTGATGTTTTTTGAGCGTGGCACGCAGAGCTCGACGCGGCACCGTCGGCTCAGCTATCTGCTGCTGTTTGCCTTGCGATCTGCGCTGGTACTTCTGGTGGTGCTTGCCTTCGCGAATCCGTTCGTACGCCGGGCCGCGGCCGATGCCAACGGGCGTCTGCTTCTGATCGTTCTGGATAACTCCTTCAGCATGCGTGCCGGCACACGGTTCCCCGATGCAAAGCAGCAAGCCTTGGCGCTCCTGGCGGCCAAGCCGCCTGCGCAAAAAGCGCAGATCATGTCTCTCGGCGGCCAGTTGGAAGTGCACACACAGCCGATCACCGACGACGCACAACTGCGCGTGGCGCTGGAGAGCATCCAGCCGGGCGATGGTCACGCGAGCTTCGGCGAATTGGGCCGCGCCATGCGTACTCTCGCGCAAACCGTTCATGGCCCCATCGATCTTCATCTGTTCAGCGACATGCAGCACACCGCCATGCCGGCCAACTTTGCGGACATGGTTCTGTCGGACAATGTGACATTACGGTTGCAACCCGTTGCCAACAGGCCTGCTCCGCCGAACTGGACCGTCGAGAGCGTGGACGCTCCGACGGCACTGTCGGATCCGAAAGATCCAAAGCGCTCTCGGGTGCAAGCAGTGATCGCGGGCTTCAACACTCCTGCCGAGACAAAATCGGTTTCGCTGGTGGTGAATGGCAAGACCATCTCGACTCGCAAAGTGCTCGTGCCCGCCGCTGGTCGCGTCACCGTTGAGTTTGTGCCCCTCGATGTTGGCTATGGCCTCAACCGGTGCGAAGTCCGCATCGAGGGCGGCGACGCATTCCCGACCGATGACGCAAGCGTTTTTGCCGTGCGCCGGTCCGACCCCGATCGAGTTCTGTTGGTTCACGCCCTCGGCGATACGCGTTCGCCGGTCTACTTTGGGTCGGCATTGTCCGCGGCGGCGCAAGGCTCTTTTGTCATGCAATCCGTAGCCGCGGAGCAGGCGACGGATCTCGATCCCTCCAAATATGGCTTTGTGGTGCTCTCCGATGCCGTCACGCTTCCCTCGATTTTCGAACACACGCTTGCGCAATACGTCGCAAAAGGCGGCAGCGTGCTGATCACCTTGGGCACGTCGGCAGCGCGAGGTGCGCATATCCCGCTATGGGGGGGCGAGGTAAAGGACACACATGACTACGCGCGCACAGGCAGCCCGGTGTCAGTCGGTCAACTAGACTTCAGCTATCCCGCGCTCGAACAGGTCCAACCGGGGCCTGATAACGGTGGTTGGGGAGTCGTGAAAGTATTTTATGCAGCGGTATTGGACGCGGACCAGGCGCGCGTCGCGGCTCGCCTTACAGACGGCACACCGCTGCTTCTCGACAAACCATTGGGCGAAGGCCACCTCTTACTCTTCGCTTCGGGACTTGAAAATCTCACCAACGATTTGCCTCTTCATCCCGTCTTTGTGGCCTTCGTGGACCGCGCGGCGCGTTATCTCTCGGGCGGTCAGTCGCTCGGTGGATCGCGCCTGGTGGATTCCTTCTTGCAGCTGCGGGCAGCGGCGGAGCCCGTGCGTGCAGTGCCAAACGTGGAAGTGATCGACCCGGACGGGCGCAGGCCACTCTCCCTGAGCGAAGCTCGGACGGCGCAATCCGTTCGGTTGGAGCGCGCGGGATTCTACCGGATTCGATTTGCGAATGGCCGGGACGCGCTTATCGGCGTGAATCCGGACCGGCGCGAATCCGATCTGCAACCGCTGCCGGAGGATGTGCAACGCCTGTGGAGCGGCAGTTCCGGCGGCGGGGCAGATCAGAGCGCTGGAGCCGCATCGATCGACGCAAAAAATCGAACCATCAGTCTATGGTGGTGGGTTATGCTATTTGCATTCGCCGTCGCGGTGGCGGAAACCGTTCTTGCCGGCGTTTATATGGGCACGCAACGGGAGGAAGTATGAGCAACCGCAGCGATCTCAATCTCTATATCGCGCGGCTGCAGCAGAGACTGCGGCTGGGAGCTTGGCTGCGCGGCGCTGCCATCTTTACCGGCACTGCTCTAAGTCTCACCGTTGTTTTAGTCTTCATCCTCAGTCGCTTTGCCTTCCCGGCCCATGGCGTAACCGCTGCGCGATTGGCGGTCTTCCTTGGACTCGCAGCCGCAGCGGCATTTGGCGCCGCGCTTCCGCTGATTCACTTGACATGCCAGGAAGCGGTGCGCAACGCCGAAGCAATAAATCCTGACCTTCAACAACGATTGACCACTTTCCAGGACCGCGAAGGGAAGGACAATGAAGGCAAGGACAATGATCCCTTTCTGGAGTTGCTCGCCGCCGATACCATCGCGCGTGCACAGGCCACCGCGCCCTCTTCCCTGGTTCCGGACAAGCGCCTATTCGCCCTTGGAGGCGCAGGCATCGCTTGCCTGTTCGTGTTGCTTTGGATCATTGCTGAGGGGCCGGGCTACCTCGGATATGGCGCTTCGCTGCTTTGGACCCCGTACAGGAACACTGTTCCCTTCTACAAAATCACGGTCACGCCGGGCGATCTGACCGTCCGACGAAACAGTGATCAGCTCGTCACCGCTCGAGTGACCGGCGCGCGTCCAGCTAAAGCTCAACTTTTCGCGCGCTACCGGAACTCTCCGGTATGGGAACCCGTCACCATGCAGGCCGAGCCGGATTCCGGAGGCGATGCGGCTTTTCAGTTCGTTTTTGCCGGACTCCCGGAGAACGTCGAATACTATGTAGCTGCTGGACCGCTCGTCTCTCCTCACTATACGGTCCGCGTGGTCGACCTGCCCTCCGTCAAAGAGATCACAGTCACCTATCACTATCCCTCCTGGACCGGGCTAAAGCCTAAGACGGAGGAACACTCCGGCGATCTGCGTGCTGTCGAAGGAACGGACGCCGAGATTGAAGTGGTGATGGATCGCTCCTTAAAAGACGGACGGCTCATCCTGGACAGCGGCCAGATGATTGCTCTGACGGGTGGAACGGACAACAAATATCAAGGTTCGATTCCTTTGGAGAAAGACGGCGCCTACCACGTGGCCGGCACCCAAGAATCCCAGCAGGTACGCCTCTCGGAGGACTATTTCATCGCCACCGACAAGGCCATGCCGCCGGAGGTCGCCATCGAGCGCCCGGGCGGCGACTATCGAGCCAGTCCCATCGAGGAGGTAACTGTGCGCGTACAGGCCAACGACCAATTTGGCGTCAGCGACGTGCACCTACACTACTCCGTGAATGGCGGCCCGAATCGCGATGTGAGCCTTCTCAGATCACCGGGCGCCAAGACCTCCGATGGTTCTTACCTCCTTCCCCTGGAGGACTTCAAGCTCATCCCCGGCGATTTGGTTAGCCTTTATGCAACCGCGAAGGACGGTCACAGCGAAGCTCGCACCGATATTAGCTTCATCCAGGTCGAACCCTTTGAGCGCGAGTTTTCGCAGTCACAACAAAGCGGTGGTGGCGGCGGAGGTGGAGGAAGCGGCAATCAGACAGAGATCTCCAAGCGCGAGAAGGAACTGATCGCCGCGACCTGGAAGCAGCAGAATGATAAGACCGCCACTCCCAAGGATGCGGCAGCCTCTGGTCAGTTTCTCTCCGAGGCCCAGCAGAAGCTGCGCGACCAGGTTCTGGCTCTCTCCGTCCGCATGCAGTCCCGCGACCTTTCTGCGGCGAATCAGGAGTTCACCGATTTCGACAAGGACATGCAGGATGCGGCCGCTGCGATGCAGCCCTCCGCCGAAAAACTGAAGGGCAGGCAATGGATGGACGCAATTCCCTTGGAGCAGAAAGCCCTGCAGGCGCTGCTACGAGCCGAGGCCACTTTCCGGCAAATCCAGGTCGCGTTTGGCCAGCGCGGTGGCGGTGGCGGCTCCAATGCGGGCCGTGATCTGGCCAGTCTGTTTGACCTGGAATTGGACACCGAAAAGAACCAGTACGAGACGGCGAAGACCGCTTCTCCCGCCGACCAGCACGCAAAAGAATTGGAAGACGCGTTGGCGAAACTCGATGCTTTAGTCAAACGCCAGGAAGATTTGGCCAACCAGCAGCACAATCCTCAGCAGAGCTTCCAAGAGCGCTGGCAACAGGAAATCTTGCGCCGCGAGGCCGAACAACTGCAGCGGCAAATGGAGCAATTAGCGCGAAACGGCGGACAGAACGACTCGGGGGCGGCATCACAAGATACGCAAAAGCAGCAAAGCTCTTCGTCGCAGGGGGCAGCGGATGGCCGCAGCGGTACGCCGTCCTCTCGCCAGCCAGCTGGCAAGCCCTCTTCCGAGTCATCACAAAGCCAACTGGGCGATCCCCGAATCCAACAAGCGCTGAAACGTCTGCAGCAGGCAGGCGACACCATGAAGCGCGCGGGCGGTCCTTCCCAGGTTACGGGCACCGCACGGCAAGCTGCCGATCAGTTGCGTCAGGCGTCTAATCTCCTCGCCGGCACCCAGCAACAGCTGGCCTCCGAGAAATTGGACTCTCTTGCGCGCGAAGCCACTCGGCTCGCCCAAGAGGAACGCGCGCAGGCCGGCCGCATCGACAATTTCGCTGGCCAACAGACGGACCCAAACGCAACGGATCTTGCTGCCATGCGGGCGCGGCTTCACGAGCGCGACCGCCTGGCCCAGGACCGCCAGCAACTCTCGGATGACCTTTCCAATTTGCAGAGAAATGTACGCGATACCACGCGTGAATTAGCTTCTGCTCAGCCGGGTGTGGCGCAAAAGCTGCGCGATGCCCTCACTGGGATGGATGAATCCGATCTCGACAATCATGTGCAAAGAACGGCGGACTGGTTGCGACGTGGAATCAATCCGAATTCAAACGGTACTGAAAGCGAGATCGCCCAGGGACTCGACAATCTGAGCCGCCAGCTTCAGCAGGCCGAGAAGGGATTTGGACAGGGTAAACCGGCGCAGCGCGGTTCAGACCCATCGGACGCCCACGAGGCGCTCGATCAAGTGGAGCGGCTACGCGGCCAGATCGAAGCAATGGCCGGTTCGCGGGAAGGCAACGGCCCACCCGCACAAAGGAACGGCCAACAGCAAAGGAACGGCACAGGCCAGCCCGGCGGCGATCGCCTCCAGCGGAGCAATGATTCCGGCAGTCAAAGTGGGAATGTCCACTACGGAGGCGGCTCCGCCTCGGATGGCACGGTCTGGGGCAATATCAACACCGGCAATAATCGCTATCGACAGCCGGGGCAACATCCCGCGCAAGCGGACTCTTCCGCTAATCCCGCGGACGCGCAACGTACCTATCAGCAGAGTTTGCAGGCTTTGAATCATCTCCGGCGCATGGTCCAGAACGATCCCCAGGCCGCAAAAGAAGTGGAGGAGTTGGTGCGCCAGATGCAGCAACTGAATCCCAGCCGCTTTCCAGGAAATCCAGCGATGGTAGAGCAAATGCACCGCGAAGTTCTCAGCTCCGTCGATAAATTGGAACTTCAGTTGGAGCGCGACAGTAGCTCCACCGATGCGCGCACCGGCAAATCCGATGCAGTCCCATCCGGATATCAGGAATCTGTGGCCGAGTACTACCGACGTCTAAGCAAAAATCCTTAGCGCAGCACAATACTTCCAATGCAATGCTCGCCAGAATAACTGAGTTCAACACCTATTCAACTAACTAATGTGATGAGTTGGCGTACCTGTTTTGGGCCGTGGTTGACGTAAACAGACAGATAGCAGCCGAAGCCGACCATCACGCCCGAGCAGTTCAACGATCTGCTCCAACTGGCTACCGAGCCTTACGCCACGATGGTCTTCGTCGCCGTGTGGACAGGCCTGCGAGTCAGTGAACTCATCGGCTTGAAGGTCCCCGCTGTGGGCTCGCCGAAAC
>Ga0210406_10000465_pt1 | contig 55047 bp, 105 predicted proteins | sample IncBWC30MmetaG_FD_155454 | JGI IMG/M metagenome (GOLD analysis project Ga0210406, IMG submission 155454) | Forest soil microbial communities from Barre Woods Harvard Forest LTER site, Petersham, Massachusetts, United States - Inc-BW-C-30-M | ecosystem: Environmental > Terrestrial > Soil >...
GCTAACCACCGTGAACCAGTCGGGTGGAGGGTTGGTGCGCTTGAGATGCACCTTCCGGTCCCAGTTAGGGTACACGAGTCCAGAGCGTCGGACGAACTCCCCAAACAAACGGGCCCTTTCTTCGGGATGGCCCTTCCACTTATCAAGGAGTTTTTGCTTCTCAACTTCTGGCACCACCGGATTGTCGAGAACTGAGAGGTTGACGAAGGCCACATCCTTGCGACCATTCTTCATGTCCTCCCACAGATTGTAGATCCATGGGGTCTTGACACCGCTATTGATGTCTATGAGCGGAGTAACTGTTACCACGATCAGCCCGCCGCAATCCACCGTGCGCTGGTAGCACTCATCAAAGATCTCGGCGTCGCACTCCTCATCTATCCAAATCAGACCCACGGAGGCGCTTTGAAACTTCTCCCGTCCGCTATCGGCGGACTTGCCACTAATGACCGTACCGTTCTTGAGGTAGATCTGCATGTCGCGCTCAAGAATATTGTCTACTATGCCGTCTTTGGGCAGCAGGGGTGGGTGGTTGCCTCCCCCGCTTACGAGCTTCTCCCGCCAGATCACATCCTTGAGGACCTTGAAGTCCAGCCCAACTAGCCAGATATTCTGCAAGGGCTTATCGGGAATGGGCAAATCCTTGACCCAAGACCAAGCCGGGTCGCCCCGAAAGTACTCCTTGCCCAGGGCAAAGGCCGTAGTAAGGGCTGCACCGCTTAGGCTCTTGCCAGCCCGGTTACCGCCGGCCACCACAAGGATCTTGATACCGGGCTTGAATTTCTCAAAGACCGGCTTCTGGTAATCAAAGGGCTGATAGTAGCGAATGAAGGACTCGTCCCGACGCTTCTTCTCCAGCCCATCCAAAATGGCGCCGGCCAGCTTGGGGTCGTCAGGCAGCTTCAAGAAGCCTCCGGAGCCTTCGGCGCTCTTGTATTCGATCCTTGGTCCACATACAGAACTGTACAAAGCCCACATAGCACAGAAGCACTACAAATGGCATATTTGTCCCTCACAGACTCCTACGCCCTTATACGTAATCCCGGGGCGTTTTACAACCCAGCGGGCAAAAATACTTTAGAAACTTCAGTTTGGCGTGCCAGAGGGCACTACCGGTAGGCCCTCTGTAGTCTTAGAGGCCTCCTCTTGGGCCTTGAGCTCCTGCCGGATCTTGTCTATGTCGGCCTGAGTGAGGTTGCCAATGACTGGGGCCTCCTCGTCGCGCTTCTCCAGCCAGCCCATTAGGTCGGCCAGAAGCTTGCCGGGCACGGCTATCTTGTCCCACTGGTCCATTTCCCCCAGACGGCGAACGGCGGCCATCAGAGTGCCGGCTAGAACACCCTTGGTCAATAGGGGATTGTCGCCTATTCGGGCATAGAAGCGAAAACTTATGGCATCCAGAATGCTCTGAAAGGCATCACAGTACTGCGCCGAGCGCTCCGAGGCGCTATTGTCGAACTTCACGCCCAGAGCCAGACAGGCCGCTGAGAAGCTCATGTGTTCCTGTACCATCAGATCGGCCACTTCTAGCATCCAATCTTGCTGTCCACGGGCCCTTGGCCCCCTTAATCCCATCGCAAAACCCCCTTGAAACTCGCCGAAACTCCCGGCTAATACAGAGCTAATACAGAGAAAACGCCAAAACGCTCATTCTATGGAATTTAGCTAAAAATTTCAAATTCCCAAAATTTTGGCGGAGGGAAACCATATTGTCACCGCCCTCAACTCCCTGAAACCAATGCTCTTACCAGCCCCAAGCCCTCGGCTATGGCCCGCACGCGCGAGGCGCTTTGCAAAAGTGCGGAAATTTTTCCGTCGATGCAGCCAGTGGAACATGGTGCTGCACGTTGTAGTACATGAGGTAACACAATGTATTACCTAGCTATCGCAGCGTTCAACCAGCATGAAGCCAAGTTTGGTCCGTCCAAGGGCCAGATGGTGGATAACGATGCCTACCGGCAAGTCTCCGGTGGGCCTAAGACCTGGGCCAGCGCAAAAGAGCAAGTCGAGCGCCTGATTGCAACCAGCAAACCCGGCACCAAAATCAAGCTGGTTGTCACCGTCCCGCAGCCCACAGAGAAGCCCGCCGCTGAGATGAGCAAGGCCGAGCTGATGGCTAAGATAGCCGAGCTGATGACCGCGGCCGAGAAAGCCGCCTAGAATCTCTCAACCGTGTTCCAACTGGCCGGGCGCCCCACAAGGGCGTTCGGCCTTTTTGTGTTAGTGGACGGCGCTTTAAGGCCGTCTGGATCGTAGGAAGGAGAGCCTATGAGTCATTTGCTGGTGAATCACCCCATTCTGTGCTTCGGGGCGCTGTTCGGCGTTTTGTTGGCCGCTTGGCTCTGTGATGTGCTGTTTGTGTGGTACATGGCCAATAAGGGCTGGGGCGCTATCGTGCTCTATGACCGTTGGTACAGTCGGATGCGGCGCTACTGGCTGCACCGACGGGGCCGCTGTGATGCCTTCTGTGGCTACTGCTACCACGAGGCCACTAGCACCACAGAGGGCTTCAACGATTATTACGGTAAGTTCTAGGCCATCTGGCCGGATCGAGTGTCTTAGGACACTGGGTTCGGCCTTTTGGCATTGAGGGCTGGCGCTTTAAGGCCAGCCGCATTAGAGGAGAGTCTAATGGACCCTATCGAAACGGATGTAAACGGCCCACACACAGTGGACCGGGATCGCAGTAAGACCGCCGCGGCCATCGCATTGATCGCTGCCATGCTGGATACCGTGGCCAGTGAGCCTTCTGGAGCGCCATCTGGCCCGATGTATGTGTGCTGGATGAGTCAGGGTGGCTCGCTGGATGGCTACCAGACCTTCATGAGCAACCTCGTCGATGCCCGTTTGCTTAGGCACTCTGGACATGTCTATCATATCACGCCAGCGGGCCAGTCGTTCCTGAAGGGCCTCAATGGGGAGCGTGTATGAGATACGCCATCATCTACTCAGACACGTTCCAAGAGTGGTATGTGATTGACTTGGACTATTTGATGACTGAGGGCTTTGGCTTCGAGAGCGCTGAACTGGCTTGGGCCAAGGCCCGAGAACTCAACAAGGCCGCCAAGGAGGCGGCTAACAAGGCAGCCTAGCAACAAAAAGCCCAACTGGCCAGTGGCTCTCGATGCTGAGGGCTGCTGGCCTTTTGGCGTTAGCACACGGCGCTTATGGGCTGTGGGCTGGAGTCAAATTTAGCAGAAGGAGAGCTGCTATGGATAGAATTGAAGAATCGTTTCCAGTGCCCTCTGAGGGTTCTGAGGGGGATGGCCGACATGACTAATCCCACACAGGCCTTCAAAGATGACGTGAGCCGGATGGCCCACGGCATGACCAAGCAAGAGGCCCTCAGTAAGGGCATTTGCGTGGATTGCAAACTGCCGGATGCCCTAAGTCGCTGCTACAGCGATTTGGGGCGTAAGGAATACTACATCAGTGGCATGTGTGAGAGGTGTTGGGATGCCCTTATGTCCGATGCCAGTGAAGAGGACTTTCCCCTACAAGGCTCCAATGCCATATGCGTTGCCTTACAGGAGACGGTTCAACCGGCCTACACGGCCTTTTATGAGGCCGCCAAGGTCTACAGCAACGCCGGACGAGCGCTTCCAAGCGAAATTAACAACGCTTGGCTCACATTGGAACACGCCACAGACTATGCCCAGACTCTGCTGGATAGCGGGGCCATATGAAGGCTCGACGCTGTCCGATGTGCAACCATTGCTTGCCTGATAGGCGCTGTAAGACCTGTGGCAAGGTAATCAATCATCTGCCGGAGCGCTGTGTGCGCTGTAAGGAGTGCTCGGCCGCCCAACAAAGGGCCTATAAGATGGCTTGGTGGCGCAAGCACGGTAACAGGTGGCGTGCAAAGAGGGCCGCATGAATAGCCCAAAACAACTCTGGAGCAACCACTGGGGCCCCCAAGTCATCGGGGGCCGCTACTATTGTGCCTACTGGCGCTACGAGTACAGCGTAGTGGCCATGGACGAGTTCACAATCACCTGTCAGCAACTCACGGCAGGGTGCTTTCCCGAGCAGATTGGCAAGGTCTGGAGTCACCGGACGGCTTGGGACTGGCACCGGGATCGCGTTATCAGTCAGCCCCGGGAGCTGGACTGCTACTTGTGCCATCAGCCCGTTTGGCGTGGTCATCCGGAATATCGCCAAGGCCACATCATCCGCACGCATTTGACCTGTCCACCCAAGAAGCTCTGGAAGCCCTCAGTGGCCCAACTGGAGCGTGCCCAATGAGCGCCCTGCGCTTCTACTGGCGGCACATCGAGCCGGCATTTGTCATCGGGCTGGTCTTGTTCGCTTGGGCCATGCTCATCTACTGGGCCTTAACAGTTTGATTCCAAAGGCGGAAAGGAGAGCCGCCCCATCATGAAAATCAGTCTCAATACGTACGATTTGACCGAAGATGGTGGCTTGGAGATTGGCGTTGAGGGCTTCAAAGGCGACCCCGGCATCCGGCCCTCACAGGTCTTCATCGAGTATTATGGCACCGAGGGCCGGCGCAAGAAGCTTCGTATCCACGTTTGGGATGGCACCTCAGAAGACCCCGTTACGTTTGAGCCAGCCGTTTTGGGCTTGGCGGACATCGTAACTGGCACCTGAAAGACGCGCACACGCGAGGCCCTTCACAATAGCGTGCAAAATTTTTGCCAACTAGTTGAGAACAAAGGAGGTTACAAGATGCCCCATGCCAGGTAAATCTGGCCCCTGAATTGAGCCGGAAGTGGCTAGCCGGACAATTTAGGGTCTAGAGTGACCTTCAAGGGCACTCTGTCATAGAAAAGGAGAGTCTATGAGTGAGCATTTGATACGTTGTAGCTGCTCGATGCCGCATCTGTGCACCGAGCGCGAACCCAATCGAACACACGGCCTAGTGGACTACCGGGCCGTCACCACGGACCGCGAGCAACAAGAGCGCTTGGACCGTCTGGACGAGATGTACAAGGATGGAGTGCCCAATTATCAGACCCGGGCGGCTTTCGATAGCACGGAGCTGTTCAAACAGTGCCTCAGACCGCATTACAGCGGGAATTGGTAGCCTTCCAGGCTCTACTCTAGAACCACTCGGAAGTGTTGTTGGGTGGTTCTAAGGGAGCGCCTAGAACACCAGCGCAAGGGCGCTGGCGTAGTTCCTGAGTAGCTGCCCGTCCAAAGGACGCTAAAAACAAGGAGCCAGTAGTTATGAGCACACCGAGCATACCAAACGGTACGCCGCAACCCGCACCAAATGCACCAACCGCCATCACAACCCCGCCCAAGGCGAAGTTCAACGCCAAGGGCGATTCTAAGGAGGAGTTCTGCATCAATGTCGTACAGGAACTCATCCGCATGGGCCTCGTGGTCACTCAGACCTCCAAGCCCACCAAGGACGGCAAGGGCGGTAACAAGCTCTACCTGAAGTTCAGCTTGGGAGATGTGCCCACACGGTTTGGCACGCTCTTGGAACTCACACCCGAACAGGCCCGAAGGCTCAACACCTCACATGGCACGCCTTTGGCCATGGACTTCAGCGTCGCGCTGCTGGACATCACACCCGCAAGCGCCGTTCCCGCAAGGATAGACGAGCGCCGTCTGCAGACCATCACCCGGCAGACCAACAGTGTCTCTCGGATGCCCGCCAACATCCTGCTTGAGGAACTCAACCGCAAGCGCGTGGCCGAGGGCTTGGAGCCAATCAAGGGCTAACTGCCCTGAGATGAATAGAGGGCCTTCCAGTACGGGAGGCCCTTTGTTCTCAACGACTTAGCGAAGTTGGTTCGTAGGCGAACTTATCGCACTCAGTAAATAAGTTGCTCTGCGACTTATACGTAAATTCTTCGAAAAATACAACCACGCTCCAAAAATAAATGCGCTCTGGGAGGTTGTAGCCTCTGGAAGCACCTTGTTTCCAGAGCCTACAGCGCCCCAGTTCGATCCAAGAGGCGTCTGTAGTGGTACAAAGGTGGAAGGAGAGCCCCTTTATGCAAGCGAAAATGGCACCCGTGGTTAAGCAGTTCACGTCACATGATCTGGCCTCTCGGTTGATTGAGATGGCCAATCTGTTCATCAAACGCCCCAGTTTTCCGCTGGAGGGCATGCCCGATAAGGTCTCATTGGAGTTCAGCAGCAAAGAGACCTTCACCGAGGCGGTCAAGGCGCTTGGGACTGGTGAGAAGAAGTACAGCAGCTATTACTTCGACTTCCTGCCCTATGGCACGGATCTGTTACAGATTCGGACCCAGCGCAACAACGTCTGTGTCAAGATACAGGATGAGAAGTGGGAGTGCGAACCCCTTCTGGCCGCCGAAGTGTTCCCCGGTGACAAAGCCAAGGTCAACGAGGACTGAGCCTCTGAAGTGTGCTTCCCCTAGGGGCCTTCATCGAGGGCCTCTGGGCAAGCACGCCTCTAAAGTGCTTGATTCTAAGTAGATAGGAGAGCTACATGAAAACCAAGTATTGGCTGACTGTATCGGTGCCCGTTGAGGTGGAGAACCTCTTGGACGCCAAGGACGTGGGCTGGGAAAGGCTCATCGACCCCGATGGCCCGCCAGAGGGCCTCGTTGAGAAGGTCACAACGCAGCCCATTTTGCTCGAAGACCAGCACGATGCGCTGAGTGTCTTGTCGGAGGGCGATGTGGCCACTTTGATAGCGCAATCGCACACCGAAGGTGAGCCGGCCGTAATCTAGCTTTGGAATGCTTTCCTCAGATGCGCTGGAAACTGTCGCTCCGTGCTTCCTTGCTGCACACGCCGACGTTCAGCGCATCTTGGCAAGCACTCGAAAGAGCGCTTGGTAGTCAAATCAAATAGAAGGAGAGTGCTCTATGAGCAAGCCCGCAACAAAGGCCCGGCGTAGCGGAAAGAAGCTCCGCCATCAGGCCAAGCTACGTAAGCGCGCTCAGAGGCAGTCTCTGGGAGCAACAATGGACCCAATCGAAGTTCCGAGCACTCCAGAGACCACGCAGGCCGCTGGAGAAATCACCGACGCGATCACCGAACCCGTCACCGAAGCTGAGGAAGTGCTCACGGAGACGGAAACCGAGGAACTACTCAACGAGGAAAATGAGGCCATTCCGGCCAGCGTGCCCGTTGTGGCCGAACCCTCAAGCGAGCCTCCGATGCAAGCCGCACCGGAGGGCGTTGTGGAAATCCGCGAACCCGCCGAGAACAACGGCTAGGCTGTCTCACCGCTAAACGGCTGGCAGACCCGATGTCTGCCGCACGGGCTAGTTTGCCTAGCGCCGTGCCAGGCAGTATGGTAAGTCACCGAACGCTCGCAGTCGTGGCCTCCGGGCCTCTTTGATGCGGGGTGGCACTCTCCTACCATACTGCTCTGGCGGGGCGCTAGGATTTGCCCCACTTTGACTGTTCCACTGGAGAGGTGGTATGTCATGCAAACACGTTTCACGTTGGAGCGCCAGTTGCCTAATGGCCGTTGGCGTAGGATTAGCGGTTTGGTGTATTCGAGTCGCAAGAGTGCTAGGGCTGGTCTAGGTCGATTGGCCCGGCATTGCCAAAGCATCAACAGAGAAGTTGCCATGCGCCTAGGGAGGTCCCGATGACCACCCGAAGCATGCTCAAGGCCCTCACCAGCGCCATTCTAAGGGGGCAGATGGATGTGGAGACCGCCAGGGCGCTTGTGATAGCCGCCAGCGCCGATCAGCGCCAACAGGAGCAAACCGAAGTCCAACAGATGCTCACCACCTGCCCAACCGCGGATGTAGCGGCCAAGGCCCTAGGCATCTCGAAGGCCACCCTCTATCGCAGGCTGGCCAAGAGCGCCGCAGGCGGTGCCTGATGGCCGACTTCTGCAAGCAGTGCTCCTTGGAGATATTTGGCGAGGATTTTAAGGACATGGCCGGGATGGCCCCAGAAGGGCAATCGGCCTCGGTGCTATGCGAGGGCTGTGGCGGTACGCAGGTGAACCATCTGGGCGAATGTCTCTATCACGCCGCGGCTGGAGGCACTTCGGCGGCCTGTTTGGCTGCCGGCAACATCCCCAAGGTGGTGTCCTGATGGGCCGCCTATATGACCGCCAGGATTTGAACTGGAACACGGACTACTGGAACCGGCAGGAGATGCGCCTCTCCGCGGACATCGCAAACGGTCTGATGCCCGCCAGCACACTAGAGGGCATCGTCACGTATCCCGGCAGCACCTATCCGCAACCCGGCTGGCCCAAGGGCCTTCCAGCCCGTCACGTGAAGCTCAAGGATGCCTTTGAGCTGGAGCGCAAGCGAGAACGCATGAAACTATTGCGGACTGGCTCGCTGCTACGCAACCTAGATCAGTGGCGCCGGATGTTTCTGGCCTGCGCGCACTGCTACAGCACGCAAACCTCGACAGGCAAGCACAAAGATGTGCCCTGTGATGAGCACAACGAGGGCCTCACCAGCGCCAAGAGCGCCGTTTACTGGGCTGGCGAACACAACCTAGAGGAACGCGCCTCCAGAGGGCAAATCCGTACCGAGGCGGCGCGCACGACACAGGATGCCCTTGAGGGCGTTCCTGCCGAGGCTGGTGACAATCCCCTCAACAAGTGGGAAAGTTGGTACCAGCGCGACAAGGCCGCGGGCATCTGGACACCACAGGATGCCCAGCGGGAGGACGTGGAACCCGGCTATCGGGGCTGGCTCACGATGCTCTGGGAAAACGAGGAGATGACCGAAAGGGAGTACCTAGGCGAGCTGGACCGCCTCCGACAGGAGGCGCGCATGCAGGAGACCGGACAGGCCCCAACGGACCGCAACAATCCGCGTAGTTTACCCAAGTACGCCGGCCGGGGCCGTATGAGCTACAGGAGCGATAGAGCCTATTAACAACTTTTGATGTGAACTTTGCGAAAGGAGAGCGCAAATGACACCCGAGGAACGACAGGCCATTTTCGATAAAGAGGGCTACTGGCCCACGGAGTACGTACCGCGAAAGCCCAGCCAGCGCGAGCTGGCCGAACAGCGGGCCAATCGGTTGCAAGCCGGCCTACGGAGCACTGCCACAAGGGGCTGGAAGGCTCCGCTGCACTGGTCCGTACCGCCGGCCTTCGACAGACCGGGCCGCATCTACGAGGAGCTAGGACATGAGGCATTCTGCGAGGCCGTACAGGAATACTATCAGGCCATTTCCCAAGCGCACCTTACGCGAGCTGGCGAAGTGCATACGCGATGGGCGATTCGTCAGATTCTCCGAACTTTTGAGACGCACGTTAGGGGCTTCAGAGGGCAGAGCGTCTCAAAAGGCGGACCGTATTCGCGCGGTGGAAGAGTATTTGCTACTGCGTCAGATGTTCTTGTCCTGCCAGAGACGCTCAAGCAAGACGGGCGCCTCTTAGCGGATTTGGAGGGCTATCTGGCCGCCTATGGCGTAAGGCCCGAGGATCGCCCGATGGCCCGGCAGACCATCTTGCTCAAGCTCAATCAGTCTTGGGGCATCTAGCCCCGTAACACAAAAGGAGGCCTATAGGCGCATAGAAGGCGTTGTTCAGACGTTCAAGACCCGCGGACCAGTAGGAAGGGTTGAGCGGTTCTTGAGTGCCTGGGAGGGCGCTCTTTATGCACATCAAACAAAGAATGGCAATTGTGGTTCTGACAATACTAGGGGCGTGCTCCTCGGCGCTCGGACAGTGCTCGGTGGTGAATGGCGCCGTGCCCAGCGAAACTATTATTCTGGCTGGCAATGCCGCCACACCCGACACCCTTCAACTAGGCAGCAATGGCTTTGGTCTCGTGGCCGGCAGTTCGGCGCCCATTTATGGCTTTGGCGCCGGCGATCTGACCACGGTAACCAACGTCAGCAGCCTAAGCATCGCCGGGCAGTTTGTTCAACTGTTTGGCGACACGACCAGCGTCGTCGGCGGGGAGATGTTGGAACTGTATTACGGCGGCGTGCCCTACTTCTACTTCTGGCTGGTGACAAACACCAATGGCGTATATACGCTGGATGCTTATAAGTACGCACCAGTCTACAACCGTGGCAAGGGCCGACAGTATGTGCTTACGCAGTTATACAATGGCTCCACGGGCCTGCCGGAGTACTTTGAGATCACCTACGTTCAAAGCACACAGGACGTGGATTTCAACGTCAGCTACGATGGCATCACCTATCAGACGGCCTTGCAAGTCGTTGCGGACGCCTTTGGCTACAGTTCGGCCTCTTTGGCTTTCGTCACGATGACCGACGATGACACACGGGGCATTGGCGCGCTGGCGCAGCTCTCGGTGGTCAACACCAAAATCAACGGGGCGCTCGTCAATAAGCCCACCTATACCACACAGTCCACTCAGGCCTTGCCGGCCCCAGTGGGCAGCTCGCCAGTGTATGGCTTCGCCACCAGTTTGATCCGTGCAGGACAAGGCCTCCTGGGTATCGGGGTCAATCCCGTAGGCACACAGGCCGATTTGGTTAACCCCATAGGCGGGCCATGCGGAACCAATTATCAGGCCCCAGGGCCCACCTTCGTGAATCAGATGGAGTTCTCTAAGGATGGCTCGATCGTTGACACGCAAAGCGTTAGTCAGCTGGAGGATGGCTGTGTGGGCGGTCTCAACTGCACCTTTTCGTTTCCCATGCCGCTCAACTACCCCCAGGAGTATGTGGAGACCGTACTCAGTGGGCACACCTATGCCATGGTGTTGGAACTGAGCATCACCCTAACACCCAACACGTATTACTTGACCGACGTGGTGGTCAACTGGCCGCCGTTGCCTTAGAATCACTCCGGAAATAGTTTGTAACGAGGGGGCCTCGCAAGGGGCCTCCTATCTTAGAAAACAGGAGAGCTATGTCCAGAAATCTCAAAGGAAAATTGATTGCGTGGTTCGCAGGAGCCTTGTTGATGGCTTTCGGGGCCACGGGCACGAAGGCCCAAGCCGTACCAGCAAGCGATAGCTTCACGTTCGCCGGAGGCGGGCCCTGTAGCAGCATCACCTCGTTGAACGACTCCACCTCGTACGCGCCGAATCAAGGCAGCATCTGCCTCTTCAGGGGCGATGAGGCCGGAGGCTATGGCTCGTTCTTGGATGTGCCTTGGCAGCTGGGCTTCTTGAATAATGGCTACTTGGCCGGCTGTGATCCCCTGTCTTGGCAGACCCGGGTGTTCACCTTGGGCGATGGCACGCATGCCGGCGACACGTTCACCGTGGCCGGCGCCACCACCTGTCCGTACTACACCGGAGAGTATGGCACCTACTTGGACAGCAACGAGCGCTTGGATGGCTTCAGCGTAGTGGCCAGTTATGTTGTGGTGGCACAACGCTCTTGCTCGCGGTATGGTTGCCACACCTACTTGAGCAATGCCTTGACGGGCGGAACAGGCACGGTAAGCGAAGTCCTCTTGAACCAGTAGTCTTGGTGGTTGCGGTGGAACGTGCTCCGGCCTTCCTGAGCACGTTCTAACTTAACCCCTTTTTTGAGTCCCTTGGAGATTTGGAGCCCCATGAATACGCACCCTGAGAGCCTAGCCGTTCAGAGCCTTTATACCCGTGGGCTGGTGATTTGGGCACTTTTTGCGGCGGGCATCGGGCTCTTGGTTTATATGGCGCTCTGTGCCTTGCAGCGCCGGCGGGATTGAGCCCAAGGGGGGCCAGCATGGATGAGTTGAGAGCGTTGGTTGCAAAGTGGCTGAAGTCAGCGGAAGGCTATGACTACATTGTTGACGACGTAGGGGATTGTGCCGCAGCGTCACAAAGAAAAGTCTGTGCTGATGAACTTGGCGCTCTGCTTGCAGCCGCCCAACCCGTCCCGGCAGAGGGGGCGCAGGCGGCACAATTTGCTCTAGAGCATGACCGCACAAAGGTCGCTGAATGCGTGACTAGGCTTAAGCACACGCTGGAGAATTACCATTGGCTGATTGAGGGGCGTGGAAGCTACGAATGGGACGACGACCGATGGCATCAAGAGTTCAAAACAGCCTGTGAGCTATTGCAAAAAGACTTGGAACCGATGGTTCGTATCGCAGCGGACTGGTCGAACTGCCCGAAGAAATGGGAGGACGTTCAGGCTGCGCGCGCCACCCCTCCAGCTACGGCAGCGCCAGCGGAGCGGCCCAAGTTTGACTTCGGTGGGCTAAACGAATGCACCGGGGATCAAAACTGCCAGCATCAGTGTCCCGCCCCACCGTCCACGCCAGCCAAGGAGCCTCTATGAGCACGACTGCTTACAACAAATTGGTGCGCACGCTGGCCATCGCCCTGGGCGGGCTGGCGGGCTTCTATCTGGGCTGGAATTATCACTGGCCGGGCATGCTCGCGGCCTTGCCCTTGGGCATGGCAATTGGACTTCTGATGGGGAGGCTCCTTAGAAATGAAAAAGATTAACTACTTTGATCGCTCGCCCGATGGCGGGTGGCTGCACAGGATGCATCTGAAGGTTGGCGAACTGGTGCTTGTAGGCACACGGGTGTTCCGCTACAGCACCGAACGCCAAGGCTTGGATCACGTTCTCACGCCGGTTGAGCCCCAGCGCGGTGGCAAATGAAGCTGGCGCTAAAATTGGCCACGGTGGCACTCTTGTTCACACCCGGTCTACGGGCCAACGAAATCGAGGCGCCTCCCAAACCAGTTGCGCAAAGGCCCTTCAGGCCCAAAATCTACTTGGGCGAGCTGGGCCTCTTGGCCGGCAGCCGGACGCTGGATGGCATCAGCACGCGAAATGCCCTCAACCAAGGCGCCCCGGAGCGCAATTGGCTCTATGGCGCGCATCCCAGCATAGCTCGACAAAGCTCCACGCAGGCGGCCTTCTTCGCATTGGATGCCGGCGCGCTGTTGCTGACCGAGCACAGCCACCACAGGGCCATTCGGTGGCTTGGTCGGGCCTTCATGGCCGGTGAAACGGCCCGGGAGACCCAGCTGGGCCTTATGAATTTGCACAACGCCACGTTGTGGCGCAGATACGTCAAGGGAGGACACAAATGACCGTCAAAGTTAAGATGTGGGATGTTTTGATGGGCGCGCAGCGCCAAGGCAACCGTTGCATGGTCGCACGGGCCATCCACCGGGCCGATCCAGCGCTCAGTTGGGTGAACGTTGGAACCACACTGGCGGACGCCGGCGGACAGACCTACGTGCTGCCCGAGCTGGCCGTGGCCAAGATCCGGCGCTGGGACTTGGGGCACTTCGTATGGCCCTTCAGCTTCCAGCTCACAAGGAGCCTCTAACGTGCCTGAAGACCTTTCCGAACAGCAACAAATCGAACAGCTGGCCACTCGCGTGGCCGAGCGCGTAATCGACGAGAAGGTTTATGCCAGCGTGCTGGGCCAGCTCCTGGGGCACGTGCGCTCGGATGTGCACAAGGTCGTGTTGGAGGCGCTGTTGCTCTACCGTGGGCGCATCAGCCGGGCCCGGGATCAGGAGTGGGCGCGCACGATGGCGCACGTGTGGCAGCCCTCAAACAACGACTCGGAGTTGCCCGGGAATCCACACGAATTGCAGGAGCTCATACTGGGCTGGCAACAGGGCCGGGAACAGGACCTCAGGCTATTGGCCTCTAAGCAGGGCGTGCAGCAGGGCTTCCGGCAGGGCATCGTGGAGGGCTGCAAACTGGGCTTCGGTGGCGCCACGATGGGCAAGACGCTGGATGATGTGCTCAGGGCCTCGGAGAACAAGAAGCCCTCGCTTTGAGGGCTAGGAGAACGCTATGCTATGCACGCTGTTGGGCTTGGGAGTTCTGGCAGTGATTTCCTTGGGCATTTGGCTGTTCTCGCACTTGATGGCCTTTCTGGACCGGCGATTCGGCGAGTGGCTTCCGTTGACGATCATTATGGTGCCCACGGTGCTAATTGGGGCCTACACCCTTGGCAGAATGCTGTGCGACAAATGATCGAGCACAAGGGCGACTTGTGGACTAGCGTGTTCGAGACCGATCACATCATCGGAATCTCAACAAATGGCTTTCGAAAGCTCAACGGACAGGCCGTGATGGGCCGGGGCTGTGCCAAGCAGGCCACGGAGCTGTGGCCGGGTGTGGCCAAGCGCTTGGGCGCCTACCTTGAGGCCAAGGGCAACGTGCCGGGCTACCTGCTGGACCCCTCGGGTTATGGCATCATCGAAAAGCTCCTTATCTTGCCGGTGAAGCACAACTGGTGGGAACGCGCCAGCTTGGAGTTGGTGACGGCCTCCAGAACGTTCCTGTGCGGCGAGGCTGTCCATCACCCCGAAGTGACATTTCATGTGCCCCGATTGGGTTGTGGCAACGGCCGATTGGATTGGGCAACGCAGGTCAGGCCCCTCATGGAAATTCTGCCCTCGAATGTGGTGGTGCATCACTGATGTGCTGGCACAAGTGGTCCAAATGGCAAACCACCTTCGTGGGCACTTATTACCATTTCGTGGAACAGCGTCGGGAATGCCTAAAGTGCGGTAAAGTGCAACTAAGGACGGCGTGGTCATGGCACAACGGCTGGTACAAATCTCGGACATGAAGCGCCCGGACCACAACGTTCCGGGCTATTACAACAACTGGCCCCAGCGGGGCCACCGGATACTGAGGCCCGTTGAGGTCGCCAACCTGCCCCGACCGCAGGCCATCTTGGACTTGGTGCAAGCGCTCACGAACATGTTCGGGCGCATAGGCATGGCCGAGGTGTGTCGGAGCTGTTGGAATGGCGAGCTGAATAACAGCCGAAAAGGCCAAGGCTGCTGTGGCCGGTGCCCCCTGATTGGGCATAGGGCCTGTTTAGCCAAACCCTTGGGTTGCGCGCTCTTCATGTGCTGGGACCAAACCAAGAGGCTCTGGCCCCGGACACATGAATTTTTGGAATTCATCCGCTATAGGCTCCATAGGCTCAGCGACAATTCCATGACTGTGGGTTGTTACCCCAGCGCCGTATACAGCGAAAGCCGGGTAGCACTTTCTCCGGCTGACGAGCTACTGGTTCATGCCTTGGTGCATGCCGTGAATAGTTGGGAGGAAGCATGCAGGCCTTCAACAACACCAGCATAGAAAGCTGGCCCCTTACGCTGCATTGGCTCCGTGATCACCGCTCGAAGCACCTCACGGATGCCCAAGCGCTGCACATCCAGCGCCTCAACCGGCCCATCTCGGGGCAGGCCCGAGTGTGTCAGGGTTGTGGCTGGCCCGCAAGCATCGCGGACCTGTGCATGCTCTGTTGCGATATGACCGAGGCCATCATGCCGCAAGAGGGCCTCATGCAGGCGCATGAGGAGTGGCGGCAAGAGCGCGTTCGCCGGAGGCAGGGTCTGCTATGAACAACGTGCACAAAGGGGATGTGGCCCATCTGGACAGACTCTACAAAAGCATCTTCCGCTGGCAGGATGTGCAGAGCGCCCCGCAGCCCAGTAGGGCCAAGCGCTTGAACATAGACGGCGCGGGCATCTTCTGGCGTGAGCACGCTACCATCTATCGCATGCAGTATGGCGGCTTCGAGTGCATGACCTTGCCGCGGGAGAACACGGCCAAGCTCTTGATGAAATTCATAGAGGAGCACTTCACATGAACAGACGAATGTGGCTTAGGACGCTGGCGCTGTTTGGGCTGGGTGCGAGCGTTCCAACTGGCATCGAGGCCAAGAAGCAAACGATGCTCTGTGCCTGCGGCAACGATTTGAGTTCGGCCCTGCGCTTCACCAAGGGTCCCTTGACAGGATCTCCGCTATTTGGTGCGCAGGCCGACTCCGGGGGCATCGGCTGGAGCATAACACATTGCGCACGCTGTAAGCAGGCTGTCTTGTGGCCCGCGGACAATTTCCAGCGCTGGCTGGCGCATTGCATACCCAGCTACCCGAAGCTATGAAAGCCCTAATCGTGATCCTGCTGGTTGTGGGCTTCACGGCCTTAGACATCCAGATGGTGCGCGCCATTTGGCGCTTCTATCACCCGAAAGGCCGCCCATGAAAACCGCACTGCTATTGGCCGTGCTGCTGGTGGGCTGCGCGGATGCTCCTAAGAGCTCTCCTACTCCGCCGCCGGCGCCCACAGGTTACTGGATCACAACCACGGGTACGGTGCGCTTCGTGAGTTATGGCCTGCAAGATCCGCACACCTCGCTCAGTCGGGTGGTTATCGAGACCGATAGCGGGCAGGTTTTTACCGTGCAGCTGCTGGATCCAGTTCCGCCCGTTTGGGTTGGACTAAGGGGCCAGTTCGCCTACGAGTCCGCCAGCAAGGAAGCCGGCACGTGGAAAAACTTTCTGGTGCGGCAGCGTCTAGACGCAGGAGAGGTTAAGAAGTGAAGCCCTACAAGGTCCTCTGCACCTATCACCCATCCAAGTGGCGTGCCAGCTTGGTTGGGCGCGATTTGACCGCGATCACGCGGGAGCTAGGTCTGCTTCCGCACAAAGACGATTCGCACGGTCCGTTGCACCTCACCGGGCGAAATTGGGTCGATTACGCGCTGCACGCAGAGGTGCGTCGAAGAACTTTTTCCACGGCGCAGGCCGAGGGCTGGCACTGGGATTCTGACCTCGATCCAAATGGCAATCCAGATTGCGTGATTGTGACGTGGGCCAGCAACAACGGTACTCAAATCAAGTGGAAGGATTGGCCCCTTGATGACATGGCCAATCCCGAGGCCAGTAGGATTTGGCAGCCTCGGCCCTACGAACTTGTGGCCTTCCGCAACCTGTCCTGCCTGCACAGGCGGCCACCGGGCTGCCCTAGGGTGCGCTGGCTCATGCGTCAGCGTTGCGACATCGCATCCGCGGCGCATCTGTACTTGCCGTAAGTCATGGAGTATTTCTACGAGTGCCTGTCCTGCCGGCGCGCCATCCGGGAGACCTTCAGGCACCCCGAGGAGCGCTGGGAGCTGAAGGTCTGGCGGCACAACATCGGGCGGGCGCTTTGTCTCGAATGTTCATTGCGTATTTTGTGGGAGAGACTTAATGCAAAATCTGAAGAGAACTTTGTTGGCTGGCAGCCTGCTGTTGGGCGCGGGGATAGTTTGTGCTGATGTGCCGCGCCAAGAGCACGTATGGCGCTTGGGTCCCTCTCAAGGCCTTGATACGCCCGTTGGCCGAGTGTGGTTCGACGTGCAGCGCACGGAGGCCGGCAAGGTCTACGTGGTGCCCATGCAGCAGGTCCGGCTCATGCTGCGCGAAGTCACCGCTCCACGCGACATGAACTTGGCCCTGGGCCTCACGCGCTGCGAGGTCATCAAGCGCGCCTTGGTCATCTCCGCCGGCTCGGCCACTGAGGATCCCGTCGCGATGAACATGACCATCGTAAGGTGTGGACCAAGGGAGTTTGTAGCCGAAGAGGTCTTGTTCACCACCGAGGAGGCCTCGAAATGATGCGCCTTCACCCTAAGTTCACCGTACGGGGCACGAATGGCGGCGAGGAAATGGTTGACAGCCGGCACGCAGAGGAGGTCTTGGACAAACAGCTCCGGCTCGTTGACGACCTCACGGCGCAAATTGTCACTCTGCAAAAAACCCGCTACCAATGGGCCAAGGAGCTGGACGCCAAAGAGGCGCTATTGAAAGAGCAGGCCAGCCGGCTCGCGTCCAAAGATTTCAGGATCGTCGAGCTGGAGGAGGATGTGGAAGCCCTTGAGGCCGAGCTGAAGGCCCTCAAGCCGCCCGAGCCACGGTTCCACGTGGGCCAAGTCGTGGCCCGGGTGCCGGCCATGTACGAGAACTTGGTATGCAAGATCAAAGAGACCTGTTATTACTCCGAACCCAAGAAGTGGTGGTACCGGGACTACAATGGCCAGTGGCACAAAGAGGATGAGCTACGAGAGCTCACCGAGAGCGAACGCTGACTTTCGCAACTAAACCCAAACGCAAAGGAGCCTCACATGAAACGCACTCTGTTTGCAGTCTTGTTGTTCGCAGCGCTCAGCCCGCTGGCCTCGGCCGGCGTCATCCGGCACGTCGTAAGGCCCGTGGTGAAGCACACCGCTCGCGCAACCGCCAAGGTCCTCGCCACGACGGCCCGCGTCACCAAGGCCATCATCTACTAGAGATTCCAGCGCCTTGCGCGCTGGAAAATTCAAAAAAGGAGTCCCGCCGCAGAACGCGCAACGCAGTTTGGACCACGGGGCCGGCCCTCGGAAGCCGGCCCATTTTAATACAGGAGGCCTTATGCGATCCGGTTTGGCCGCGGCGCTGGACGCCTACTTGGACAGCCTTTTTGAGGAACACCATGCAAACCCGTTTCACGAAAGACGGCATCAGATACAGCCTGTGCGCCACCATCCGGGGCCTCAGGGAGCCTCTCATAGAACCCTCTGGCCTGCCGCCACAGGGCGTCTGGGCCAGCCTCAAGCAAAAGCGCCAGCTCACCGGCGGCCTGCTGGATGAGCCTTCGGAACGCGAAATCAGGCGCCGTAAGCGTGGGCGCCGGGGCGAGATCCAAATCAAGCCCGTGGATAAGAGCCAATTTCTGGCCGCCTAGGAGAGCCCATGACCCCGACGGATGATGTGCATGTGATTTTGCAGGCCTTTGATGCCTTGGCTAACGATATAGAGAGCCGAGTGCAGGCAATTCGCCCCTTGATTGCCAAGTATTATGTCGCCCCGCCGAGTCTGCTAAAGGAACTGGAAGCCCTGCGGGATGAATTGCATACCGACTCATTGGAACAAATCCGACTATCAACCAGACGGTTAATTAGAGTCTACGTCGAAAAACTCGACGACATCCTCACCCACGCCAAGGAGCACAAATGCTAGGCTTCAAACCCCTGTTGTTTATGCTGGCCGGTCTGGTGGCCATTCGCCTGCTGGATATCGTGGGCACGCGCTGGTGGAATAGGCGATGAGAAGACTCACAATCCGCATCCCCCAAGACCGAGCGCCCAACGCCTCAGACAACAGCCACGGGCTCTACTATCTCATCCGTTATCCTGCTGGCGAGATTCAGGTGCGCCTGACTAAGCTGGGCCTGAAGGCCTGCGAGCGCAAGGACGCTTACGAGATCATCTGCAACCCCATCCCAGATATCGTGGAGCTGGCGCAACTCAAGGACGCGCTGGATGCCGTGGGCCACTCGGGCCAGAACGGCGACAGTTGGTACGAGCGCAGCCTATTCCTGCCCTACATGCCTTATGCTCGGGCGGATCGTCGGTTCGTGCCCGGGGATAGTTTCGGCCTGAAGGTCTGGAGCGAGTTGGTAAGCTCGCTGGGCTTCTCAAGCATCTGGACCTTCGATGCGCATAGCCCAGTGGCCCAGCGGTTGTTTGCACGGTATGCCAAGGTGGCCGGCTGGGGATTGGCCAATATGCTTCCGACGGACAGTCCCATCGACCAGCTACTGCCCGTTATCCGGAAGATTGGTCGGAAGGGGCTGCTTCTGGTGCTGCCGGATCAAGGCTCCACGAACCGCTACAACTTGGAAAAATATAGCCTGTATAGCGTACAGGGCACCAAGACACGGGATGCCAAAACCGGTCAGTTAAGTGGGTTTGGCGTGGAGCAGGGCTCCCGGCATCGAGTGGAGAACGCCACCAAGGCCCTAATCATAGATGACATCTGTGATGGCGGAGGCACGTTCATTGGGCTGGCCGAGGCCCTGCACAAGATCAATCCCGAGCTGGAATTGTACTTGTACGTGAGTCACGGCATCTTCAGTAAGGGCCGGGCCGAGTTGAACAAGCACTTCAAGGCCATCTTCACCTCAGAGTACAGCTTCAAGACAGCACATGTTTTGTGGAAGGAATCACAATGACTTTGAACGACCCGCTTTACTTGGCGGATTTCTACAAGTTTGGCCACCATGCGCAGTATCCCTCGGATACCGAACAGGTCTGGTCGAACTGGACCGCGCGCAGCACCCGGGTCCCTGGTCAGGCGCATGTGGTGTGGTTCGGCTTGCAGAAGGCCCTCACGGATCTGGAGCAGAGCTGGTACGAGCACTTCTTCCGGCACTGCTGGCCAGACATCGAGGGACCTTATGTGGAGTTCGTAAGGGCTACTTTAGGCGTACAGGAGCCGCGCACGGATCACATCCGGCGGGTCTGGGAGCTAGGCCACCTGCCCTTGGATGTGTACGCGCTGCCCGAGGGCACCCGCGTGCCCATCGGCGTGCCTATACTCGTCATCACCAACACGCACCCAGCAGCCTATTGGCTGCCAAATTTTCTAGAGACCTACCTCTCCAATGCGCTCTGGAAGGCCACCACCTCCGCAACCACGGCCTCCAGATTCCGACAGCTCTTCATCAAACACGCCCGGGCCTTCGGCGAGAAGGACGTGTCGTTTGTGGGCTGGCAAGGCCACGATTTCAGCTACCGCGGTATGAGCGGCCTAGAGGACGCCCTGCTGAGTGGTATGGGCCATCTGCTGAGTTTCAACGGCACGGACACCGTGCCGGCCATCTTAGCTGCGCAGAAGTACTATGATGCCCAGATCGTACCTGGGGCCTTTGGCTCGGTGCCCGCCACGGAGCACTCCGTGATGTGCGCCGGCGGACAGGACGGTGAGTTTGAAACCTTTCGAAGGCTCATCACCGAAACCTACCCAACTGGCATCGTCTCCATCGTGAGTGACACTTGGGACCTTTGGAAGGTTCTGACGGAGTACGTGCCGGCGCTCCGGGATGTGATTCTGGCGCGTGATGGCAAGCTGGTCATCCGACCGGATAGCGGAGATCCTGTCAAGATCATGGTGGGCGATGACAGTGCCCCAGTGGGCTCGCCGGCCTACCGTGGAGCATTGGCCTTGCTGGCACAAGCCCTTGGAACCGACGGCCATGGACATATCAACAAAGGCGGCCTGATTTATGGTGATGGCATCTCGTTGGAGCGCGCCGATAGAATATTAGAGGGCGCTATCAAGATGGGTCTGAGCCCCTTCAACGTCGTGTTCGGGATCGGTTCCTACACCTACACCTATGTCACAAGGGATGAGTATGGGTTTGCCATGAAGGCCACCGCCGTTCGTCGGAGCGGAAAACTCTTGGATATCTTCAAGAAGCCCATCACTTCGGATGGCTTCAGCAAGGCCTCCTTGAGGGGCCTACCGGCTGTCTACGAAGGCTCCAAGGGCCTCTTTGTGCGCGAGCAGGCTGGCCCGGAAGAATTAGCCAATTGCGCCTTCCAGAAGGTCATGTCAGACGGCAGCTTGGTCATTCGGGAGAGCTTCGAGACCCTCAGGAAGCGCGTTAGAAACAGCTAGGAGAGTACCATGATTCTGGAGATAGGCCCAGAGGGCCAGAAGCAAAAGTGGCACCTGCACTTCCACCGGCAGCTCGCCGAGAGCGATCAGGAGCGTGCCAAGCGCGGCTTGGCGCCCCTGCCTTGGGACGTTGTAACAACGTGCTTGGTGCACACAGGTATCTGTGTGCTCACGCACGCCGAGCCTCGGTATTGCATCAATGGCCTAGTGGGCACCTCTAAGTGCTCCAAGAAGGACCAATTCCTACGTGCACTGGGCTCTAAGCAGGCCTTGGCCCGGGCGCTCAGGAGCTTCGATCCAGCGCTCAGGGAACAAATCTGGCAGGCCTATTGGCAGAAGGTGCGCCGGCCCAAGGAGCGCTCGGAGCACTTCCAGAGGCGCGTTGGCCTACAGGGCCTGAAATGAACATCGCATGTTTCCTGCTGGGCCTAGGGACTTTTGGGGTGGCGCTGATTGCTCTGGCGCTCGTGGGCTGGCCCACCTATAGACTCTTTGAGGGCCGCTGGCCCGAATGGCCCGACGATTTGTTTATCTGCATAGTGGCCGGCTTGGTGCCCGCGGTGTGCGTGCCGGCCTTCATCATGGCCATGTACATACTGGGCTGCAGCATAAGGAGCCAACTGTGACGGACGAACAAGGCGCAGCCGAGGAGATCTACGACAACATCTTGGTGGACCTGCTGCAAAGCGAACCCCCAGAGGAGTGGCTGCACAAATCGCGCCAAGAAGTCATAGTCGAGGTCATGCGCATCATCATCCGACATCGTTACTAGGAGAGAACATGGAATACACAACTGGCGTGCCGCTCTGGATGCTGCTGGCCAGCGGGGTGGTTTGGCTCTTCGCCCTCGGTGGGCTGGCCGCTCTGCTGCGCACCATCTGGCAATTCGTCAACCGGAGCCGTTCGTGAACGCGCACTGGAAACGCGACCTAGTCGTCGCTGCACTGCTCATGCTGGGCTGGCTGGGCCTGATTGCCTTGGCCACCCGTCGAGTGCCGGATGCCTGCAACAACCAGTGCGCCACCGACCAGCATTGTAAAGACATGTGTAAAGCGCGAAACGACTGTCCCAACTGGGACAAGCCATAGGAGAGATGGAATGCGACTCGGAGTATATGGAACTTTGAAATCCAAGGGGCGCCTCAACCCCATCATGCTCCAACACGAGGCCACGTTCCTGGGTGAGAGCACCTTCCAAGGCGATCTCTACAGCTTGGGTTCGTTTCCAGCCGCGGTCGAGGGCACCGGAACCGTGGTGTGCGAGGTGTGGGAGTGCTCGGATGAACTCGTAGCGCGCTTGGATTCGATCGAAGGCCATCCTTGGCACTACCGGCGCTCCCGGGTGTGGACGCCCAATTTCGGTGAAGTGCAGGCCTATATCTACCAGCGCAAATTGCACAGCTTCGATAGGCCCATCGCAAGTGGCAATTGGCTCGCGGACCAAGGATAGCCATGCCTTTCCACGGTCACAGGAAACGTGGTGGCTCAGCCGACTGGTCCAACACGTTGGGAATTGGAATAGGCATAGGGTTGCTGTTATTCCCAATTTTTGTAGCGCTCATTGAGTACCTTGGACATCGAAGATGAAAACCACCCTGTATTTCGGGCAGCCCAAAATCCGCTGTCTGAATTTTGAGAGCGTTGAGCGGTTCAACGAGTGGGTGCAGAGGCGCGATGAGGCCAGGAAGCACTCCAACAAGCACTGCCTCTCCGCGGACGTGGGCCTGAATGGCATGCGCACCTGCACGGAGTGGCCGCACCGCTGGCGCATCCAGTTGCCGGCCAACAAGAGCATGACGGCCGAAGTCTTTAATCAGGTGGCGTGCGACAATCATATTCAGGCCTACTTGGCCAAGGGCTGGGTGGACATGGGCAAACTCTGTACCTATTGCTGTAGCAATCCGGCCACGGTGGATGACACCTGCGATTCTTGTTTGGATATGGTCACCAGGCCGGCCGAGCTTCCAACGGCCAAGGTCATCGCCAACGTGCTCCCAGAAAGCCCGGGCCCCCAGCAGCCCACATATGTGGGCTTCTGCGTGAACCGCGATGTGGTGTTTGGCTGCACCACCTATAGCCTGCAGGGCTCGCTTTACTGTGCCTTCTGCACCCGGCAGGGCTGGATCACGCGCGAAAGCACCGAGGAGGGCTCTGTGGGTCACAGGAAAACCAACATGCCCCGAATTCGCACCATCAGCAGCAGCACACGGCCCTGTAGGCTCAGTACGGGCTGTGCGGGCAACATGCAGGCGGCCGTCCGGCGCTATAACGAGGTGGACAAGCCCGAACTCTGGTGGAGCTGCGCCATCTGCCGGGTGAGCCAGCGCGCCCAGCTCACACAGGCCATCCCAGATCCCAGCTCGATCATCACGCCACAGGTGGATGCCATCGAGAGCGCCGAGAGCCTGAATGTGGATATGACGGATATGGCCCGGCATGTGCGCGACATGCTGGCCGAGACGGACTGATGGCCGCGGTTTTGTGGGCCCCTAAATCGCACTTGCCCGAACGCACCGCGCACATCAAGCAGTGCCAAGACTGCCAGCGCAAATGGTTCCAAGTGCCGGAGGTCTATTTATGCCCGCATTGCAAGGGCATAACTTGGCCCGTTGGCGAACTCAGGGATATGCGCGTGTTTTGCGACCCGCACGGCGAGCCCTGTTTGGATATGTACTACGAAGGAGATACCATGACCAAGCGTTGCCTGACCTGTCAGCAGCCCATCACCAACGATCGCCAATTTTGCCAGCGCCACGAGCCCACGGAGAATACGCCGGAGGACGACAACGGCCTGCTGCAGACCGTGCTGGCGCTAGAGACCGCAGAGGTCTTGGACGGTCTGCCTGCGCCCGATCCCGTTATGGACACGCCCGTGTCGGACCCGGACTTTGGTGGGTTTGGCGGGGGCGATTCCGGAGGGGCCGGCGCAGGCGGCGATTGGTAAGCCATGGATGCCTTCCTCATCATCGCCTTCTTGCTCGTGGGCCTCTACTGGTTCTTGAGGTGGCTGCGTAGCGATCAGTTGTGGAGCTGGCTCTTTGGCTTGGACGACGTGCACGTGCTGCCCAACAGCCGGAAGGGCCTGGAGCCCTACTTGCCCCCAGTGCCCGTTCGCGCCCGGCACAACTTCGGTGTGCACTACAATCCCACGGGCGCACTGGGCGCCGATGGCTTGGGCATCGAGGCCTGCACCTCGGATTTCGAACAACACGATGAGCGCACTTGGCAGTGTCCCAAGTGCCTGCTGGTGCGCTACGAAAGGCCGGAGGCCAAGTGAACCCCCAGAAGGCTGCCATGAACGCGCACATCGCTCGTCTAACGGATTCGCTGACGCATCCGCCCACTGGGGGCTACGAGGCCCAGAGGCATCCCCTGTTGCCCGAGCAAATCATCGTCTGGAGCCCGTGTGGCTGCTACTGGGTGGGCAACACGCATGGCTCGTTCGTGACCGCCTGTGGCACGGTCGAATGTGATTTCAAGTTCCTGGAGGTCGAAAGGGCCCTTTTGGCCCTCGGGGAGGCCGAACATGGCCAGCCGCCCGCAGCCAGCCCTGTTGGGCCCTCCTTGGTGCCAGCCCCAGATACGCCCCAAAACCCCTCTGAGAAAATCCATGGGCCTAGTGCTCCTGCTGAGTCTGATGTGTCTGCTGGGACTGGCACTGCGACTGTTGCGCCAGTACAAGAACAGATAGCCGATATGATCTCAGAGGGAGGACCCCCTGATCCGCCAATGCCGTAAGTGTGGAAAGAGCCTCGGAAGCGCCTGTAAATACTGCAAGAACAGCACGCTGGAAGAAGACGGCAATCACCCGGGCTTTTTGAAATGCCTTCGCTGTCATAGATGCGCCATGCCCCGGGGCCGGGTGGAATTACGCATCTGCAAGGAGTGCAAGGAGCGCGAATGAAGAAGAACAAATTTGACGAGCTAAATCGCATGGATCTCCTGAAGCTGGTTTTGGAGCAGGAAGATGAACTTGAGAAGCTCCGGCCCAAACCGGCGAAGTTCAAACTGGGTCAGGTGCTGGCTCTCGTGGTCAGCAAGCACCAGTGGCACCCCGGACAGCCCGCGGTCTACTTCAGCGTGCTGAGCGTGGAGAACCGCTTGGGCGAGTGGCACTATGGCTACAGCCGGGCCGGTGTCAGCACCTTCCACGCCTATCCGGAGAAGAAGCTCCGGGCCTTGGCGCAATCCGAGATTGATGGCTCCACGCCCTCAGTCGAGCAGGGCCAAGTGCAGGCACAGGCCGTTTTCACAACCCAGATCCCAGCGGGCTTCACACCCATGCCCGGTGTCACTTATACGCCCAATCCGGCTCCAACAGCTTGGGACGAAACCTCGGACTTCGAGAGCTAAAATCATGCAAATCGCACCCAAGCTGGAGCCCCGTCTGGGCATGCGCTATGGCCCGGATGTCTGGCACCTCAAGGAAGGCTCCTTGTATCTGGAGCGCTCGGATAGAATCATCCCAGCGCGCGTCAAGAATGCCGGCGTAAGCCCGCAGGTGCCCAGCGTGGCCGCCGCGGTGGAGGGCATCCGGAAGTGCTATGGCAATGCCTTGGTGATGGGCCTGGATCCTGAGTTCTTCGTGCGCCAGCGTGGCCAGCTGGTACCGGCCTTCGATTGCCTGCCGGACAAGCACTCGACGCCGGATGGTCTCTTTTGGGACGGTTTTCAGGCCGAGAGCACTGTAAGGCCCACCAATTGCTACGAGAATTGCCCGCGAAATTGTCAAGATCACTTAATCTACTGCCATGCCCTGTTGGCGCAACGCATCGGCAAGCAGATAGCGCGCTTGGCCACCAAGGGCTTGGAGATCGCTCCGCAAGCCGTGTGGCGCGTACCACAACGCATGCTAGAACTGGCCGGAGAGGCTCAGGTCAGCTTGGGCTGCGATCCCTCACGAAACGCCTATGGCATGTGGGGCCGGTGTGTGCTGGAGCCCCGCAGGCTCAGCTGGCGCTTCGCGGGCGGCCACATACACTTCACCTTGGTCGAGGCGGAGCGCACCCCAGAGAACATCCGCTATCTGGTGAAGACCTTGGATGCGCTCGTGGGCATCCCGGCGGTGTGCTTGGCGCAAAACTACGACCACTTCATCCGCCGTAGGTACTACGGTCTGGCCGGCGAATATCGCCTGCCCGCGCACGGTCTGGAGTGGCGGACGCTCTCAAACTTCTGGATCATGCACCCCCGGGCTTTTATGCTGGTGTTCGATCTGGCCCGGCATGCGCTCAATGTGGGTCGAGCGCGGCTGCGCAACGTGTTCGTAGGCGCCACCAACGAGAGCGCCATCGCGCAAACCATCAACTATTGCGATGTGAAGAGCGCCCGGGACTTCATGCGCTTAAATGAGCCCTTCTACAGCCGGCTGATGCTGGAGCTCTATGGCAGCAAGAGGGCCTTCTGGCAGGCCATCGAGGGCGGTATCGATAGCGTGATTCCGCAATGGGGCCAAAATGTCGTTGGCGACTGGCAGGCCGTCAACCAAGGGGACTGGAGAAAAGTCCCTGCATGGAAAGACCTGGGATGAGCACCAAACATACTCCAGGGCCTTGGCACACCGAGTTCAATGTCTATGGCGGCTATGATTGCATGACGGATGCTTGGGACATAAAAGATGCCACGGACGCCAGCATAGTGGCCGTGGATCTGGCCGATTATGGACAGCCTTACAACGATAGACCTTGGCGTTCCGAAGTGGCCGAGGCCAACGCCCGGCTGATTGCAGCTGCGCCAGAACTGCTGGAGGCTCTAAGGATTCTTTACGAAGAAACAGCTGACTATATCCGTATCAACAACCTCGGGGACGTGCACCATAACCGTTCCATGCAATTCGCACGAGATGTGCTCGCCAAGGCCGGCAAATGACCAAGAGCCTGCTGGAAGAAATTCAGGAAAACTCACAATTCGTGGCCCGTTGTCCGGCCTGCACGCAGACACCCGGGCTGGCCGACACCGCCCAGAACCAGATGGGCCCGGGTAAGAATGGCGTGCACAAAAGGGGTCGCTACAAGGGCCAATTTCGCAGCTCGATGCCGCTTTGTGCCTTCTGCAAGGGCTCCAAGGTCGTGTTCCTTAACCGTATCTGCGAGTGTGGCATGCCCGCGGTGATGCTGGATGTCAAGCGCCGAATATGGAGTTGTGGCTCGGCCCTTTGTGTGGAGCACGCGGCTTGGCGCAGTGTCGGGCACAGCTCCTACAACAGCGCGGACACCAGTGGTACGGGACCCAGCATGGATTGGTCGGAGTACGGAGGCTAGGCATGAAAAAAACCACCAATAAATCTTCCAATGGCGACTGGCGTGATCCAATCACCGTGACACGATATTTGTTCTATCCCGGAACCGAAGGTATCCCGCAGGAAGTGCAGGATCTCTTGGCTTGGGTGCTGGAAGTCATAAAAAAGCGCACGGATGGCTGCGAGATCGTTGTGTGCCAGACGCCCGTATTCCCCACGCACGAAGGCCAACAACTGCCCACTAGTGTGACGATGTCTTTTTGGGACATAGCAGCCTAGGCATGCCACCCAAGGAGCTAGACCTCAGACAGCCGAAGCCATTTGTGCCCAACTGGAACTGCCGGTGCGCCTCGGATGAGTGCTGGGAGTGCATGCATTTGCTCTATCGCGCCTATGATGAGGCCTACGCCACCGAGGCGGCCATCAAGGCCGGCGCGCCCGTTTGCACCGAACCCAAATGTCTAGGCTCCTACACTGAGCGCCATATGTGCGTCTGTGGCAACTGGTTCTGCGACCACTGTGGCTTCCACGTCGAGAGCGATATTGACAAAGACGGCAATGTTTGTTGGGCGGGAGCGGCATGAAAAAGAAAACTATAGACAAACTGATTTCAGAAATCAAGGCCCTCAAGATTCCCGGCTCTTATGAATACATGGGCGCTTGCAGCATACAGGTGTGCATTCCCCTGCACAAGGGCGGGGAATTGCGCTTCATCGTAACGGACGATGATGTGGACCCCGAGGGCCGTGGGGACTGGCAAGTGGACATCTACGATGGCGCCCTGCCGCCATGCATCACAGGCCCGGGAGTCATGCTGGGCTGAACGAGCTTAAGTCTGCGCCTTTTAGCATCCGAGCGCAGCGAGGATCTGGACCGTAACTTTGGGGACGCGGTTGACGCACCGGGCGAGGTGGGCCCTTCTGGGCCCGGTCCGCGGTGGCAGCTTTTTCGAAGGCCATCCGGGCTTCTTGACCGGTGAACTGGGTCTCTGTGCGAGTCCGTTGTTGAGGTGCCGCTCCTCCAGGTGCGGGGTAGTTGGAGCAGTTTGATAGGCCAGAGGGCCCTTAGAAGCCCTCGAACATCGGTGATTCTGGGTTCACGCAAGCGCCGTTGGGCAATGCGCCACCTAATATAGCAGTAGCTGTGGGATGGCCTACTGAAACATCTCGCAGTCGTGTGGTTTTGGTGCAGTATGGCGCATGGCCTGATGGAAGTTGCGTAGGCTCGCGGCGGCGTTCGCGCCCAAGCCAGCCTTTTAGAACCCAAATGCTTTTTGCCGGTGAGCCCATCACCAACGGGCCTCCAGCGGCTGCGCCGCTGTAAGAAGCTCCCGTAATTCCCGCCCAGCGTGGGCAGGATGGAAGCCTTTTACGCTGCGTGGCAGCGACTGCGAGCGGTTACAACGGCGCGTACTCCTGTGGGGATGCCGAGCAACTTGGATACCCCTGAGCGATGCGGTTCAGAAAATTTCCAGAGCTTCACCTCCTATGGACCCGAAAACTCCAAGGGGGTGCACGTAAGCACAGGCCCCAAAACCCTCCGGTCGTCAAACGTTACAAAAACGACTGTGGTCAAGGGCCCTCTTGCAGTTGTGCTCGGTCCAACCCCGTCCACGGATGGGGCGATTGCCGTGCTGCAAGTGCCCCTGAGGAGGGGCCCAAGTGTTGGAGGTTAGTGCCTGACTTGGATCCTGTCCGGGCAAACCCGGCGGACTCTAAAGTCCCTGTTGGGCGGGCCTCTAGCTGCAAGCTGTCAGACCCGCAAGGGGAGGTACTCTGAAGTTAGAGCCCCTTGCATAAGTGTCGAAAGGGGTGTCCTTCCATACTCCCGGAAGACGTGCCCCGACCCATTGGAGGTCTCTGGCTAACGCCCGGTAGCGCGCCGGGTCTGGGCTGGGATTGAACCCTTGGGTGGACCCGTTGTATCGACCACGGAGATGCCGTGTGAGAAAGGGTCCTAAAACTATTGATGTTGCATCGGGCCGCTGGCGGTGAGTTCTGCCTCAGGGGGCTGGATAGCCCCCGGTGGCCCGCACTTTAGAGGAGCGCAAGGTGTGTAATCTTTGCCAAGTTCGGGATGCCTTCAAAGGCGATCTGCTTTATGTGTGCGGCCGCTGCGCGAAATGCTACGCGTGCTTGCACAAGGCCATCTGGAACGAACGCCTGGAGTGCTGGATGTGGCTGTGTTCCACCGGACGAGTGCTGCCTGTGATTCGTGATGGAGGAGTATACTAGATGAGCTATGGACCGCCAAGAATCGCCGAGCCTTGGGACCTGACCGAGGAGGACTTTCTGCCCGAGCGCCCAAGGTTCGATAGCCTGCCTTTGGAGATCGACCCGCCCAACTGGGCCGTGGGGGCCATCAGCAAGCAAGGCGGACGACGGCATAGCAAGCGCGAGGTGCAGCTAGGCTCGGCTTCAGGGGCCTACAGTCCCTCGATGGGCCATATTGTGCCTTGGCGACCGCCCGAAGGTCCCAAGAATTCACCGGATGCCCAATTGGCCTACGATAGGGCCATGGCCAAGCGCCGGGCCAAGCAGGCCAAGCGCTCAGAGGCCCAAGTGAGCGCGCGCAAGGCCGTACCCGCTGGTAACCTCTCCGAGGACGATTATCGCTTCTGGAAGGGCTTTCCACTCATGAATAGCGACAAGGAGCTGGCCACCTGTCGGTGGTGCGGGCTCATCTGCAATGGGCGTAATCGCATGCTCAGGCATCACGTCGAGGCCTACTGCAAGGAGCATCTGCTGGCGCTCTATAGATTCGCGCATAAGCAATCCAAACAGCGCTATTGCTTCGCCTGCCGCACGCAGACCTCCGAGAGGCGATGGGGCTTTCCGCTCTGTAACAAGATCACCTGCATCGGGCGCTGGAAGTTCACGGATGTCAAGAAACTTGGGGGCTTCGGGCAGTACAGGCTGTGGGCCGAGGAGGCACAATTTAAGGACCCCGCTGGCGGGCCGTTTAGCCAGCTGCCGCCTGAGGCCTACGATCCCAAGAGCGATACGGACGATATCATTGGTGCGCCGTGCTAGCGCACGGCCAAGGCGCACCGGATGCCCTCTGGCTGGGTGCGGCCTGCCTGTTTGGCGGCATGCTTGCGCTGGTGCTGGTGTGCCTAGCGGCGTGGATATTTGATCGCGAGGATCGCTGATGCGCCATATCACGCACTCCTACATCGCCGGTTTGGTTGCCGGAGGGCCCAAGTTGCTGGCGGACCGCCGTCCAAAGCCCATGCCGGGCAAAAAATGGCCCACGCGGGTGGCTTGGCACATCCGATTGGCCAACAGCACCAACGCGCCCGACGGGCACCTGATATTCAGGAATGTGCGCACGCTGAACTACATCGGCAAGCCCAACCGCTATCGGGCCTTGGAGGCTCGAAACTTCTTGGCCCAAGTGCAGAAGGGCAACGTGATGGTCCTGAGCATGTGGCAGGCCGAGTTCGACGCTGGCGGGCTCGTGGCCTACATCGTATGGAACATGGGCCATGACAAGTACCAGCAGAGCACCGGGGCCTTCTCGGCCTACCATCCGCACAGCTCACAGGTTGAGGTGGCCGAGGCCTTCATCAAGCCCCTACACCTCAAGTACATCGGGGGCATGCGTTTGTATTCACAGAAGGCCAAGCTTTCGGCCGAAGCGGTGGAGGCCTACTACGAGTGGTATCAGAAGCAGTTTAAGCGCCGGCTGCGCCGTCCCAAGAGCGTGCCCACGATGGTCATAGCCGGGCAGCCGGCGGAAAGCATGGAGGAGCCCATCTGATGGCTAAACGCAAACCTAAATTCAAGAAGGGCCAGCTGGTGGTGGTGCGCTCGGATAAGGAAGTGGTGCGCATAAGGGGGCTGGTGGACTACAGCCCCAAGTATGGCTGGATATATACCGTGGAGGCTTTCGCACCGGAATGGCGCTACATCGAGAGCCAGCTGAGAAGGGTCAAGAAGCGGGAGCTCCGCTGATGCGCAGCCTCAAGACCCGAGCCATTTGTGAGGACTGCCGTGTCCAAAGAGGCTTGGACTATGGCTATAAGGACAGCGAAGTAGAACAACCCTGTTGGCTCTGCCATAGGACACGGTATTGTCGGCTAAGCGATCTGCGTCGTCGGCGCCGTCCGGGTATGGCCGGAACTTGTCCCACTTGCGATCGGGATTATCCGCCTGGAACTTATCTCAATTGGAGCTGCCGATGATCCCTGTGGGCATCCTAAATGGCGCCTGTAAGACCTGTGGCCGAAAGTTGGACTTCTCGGGCGGGGAAGGCCTTACGCGCTCCAAGGATGACCTCTGGTACCACGACAAGTGCCTAAGGCCCGATGTGCCCTGTGCGGATCGCCCAAGGACTCCGCCCGAAGCCCAAAGGATTTACCTGGTGTGGCACGAATATCAGGATAGCGGGCTGGACTGGGATACGCCGGCTTGGCACAGCAACGTTGTGAAGGCCTTCCGTACGCAAGCGCTTGCCGAGGCCTTTGTAAAGCACAAGGCTTATCACGAGCTGGACCATTATGTGTGGGGAAGTGTGGAGCTGGAATGAAACGCCGAAGGAAATATCGCGGACGCTGTTTCTGGTGTGGCAAATGGATTCGCAGACACCACGGGCATCCGGATTTCTGCTCGGACAAGTGCGAAGGCGCCTACGTGGCGAATTTCTTGAAGGAATACCCAGGATGGCATCCCTACGAAAAGAGGGGTTACGAGATTGTCCCTTGAGCTACAGAAGCTGCGCGGTGAGCTGCTCCGAGAAGCGCTCCTTAAGGGCTGGACCAAGCCTGCGGACGTGCAGCAGCCTTGGCCCCAGCAGGTGCCCCGGGAACGCATAGAGCGCTGGTATCGCAAGCTCTATAAGAGCGCCGAAGAACCGCTGCCAGTGGGCCAACGCCTCATCAACCACTTCATGGTAGGCGCGGATCCGGAGTTTGTGTTCCATGATGGCCTGCAGCGCATGGATGCCCGCCAGCTCAGCCTGAAGGCCGGACCGGCCTTTGGAGCAGACAACAACGGTCGGCTCTGTGAGCTGCGCCCGCATCCCAGCCGGAGCGCCCTCAGCGTGCTGGCCTCTATGTGGCTGGCCATGCGCTGGATGGCCGTGTGGCATCCACAGACTTTGGCCTACAACTGGCGATCTGGGGCGTATTTTGAATCCGATGGCCTAGGCGGGCATGTGCATTTCGGGCGCAAGCGCCCCAAATTCCGCGAACGCGAGGTGAGCGCCCTTGATCGCATCACGCATCTGCAATTTCAGGCGGGCATCTTCGACCGCGAGGAGGGCCGTCTACGAGTTCGTCAGGCCCAAGGCGCTCCAACGGGCCAGCCTTATGGTGCTCTGGGAGATGTACGCTTGCAGCCGCATGGTTATGAATACCGCACGCTGCCTAGCTGGGTTGACGGGCCGTGGCTGGCGTACTTCAATCTCGTTTGCACAAAATTGGTGGTGGCCTTGCCGGATCTGGTGGCGCCTCTCTCTGAGGCCGACGCTAGTATCGCGCCTGAACAGGCTCGCGGGCAGTTGCGGATGCTCTTGGCGTATTACAGCGCACAGGACGATGATGCAAGGTTGGCCCTTGCCATTCTAGCGCGTCGGGGCTGGCCCGCGCATGCCTCGGGCCTGGACTTCAAGGCCAACTGGGGTCTCTTCGCCAACGGGCCCTTGGGCTCCAAGCCCGAGACCAGCGCTCCGGCGGTGATGCCCGAGAGCATTCCGCCTACCGAGGCCGAGGAGCAGGAATTGGCCTCGGCCATGTTCGAGAATAGGGCGCCCGAGCTCACGCCCTTGAAGCCGACTTGGCCCTCTAATCTGCCTGAGGGTTACGTACAGGCCATCCGATATGTGGATACCAAGCTGGCACCTGGGCTGGGCGAGTTTTGCATGCCCCTGGCCATGCACAAGGATCATCCGGTGCAGTTCACGAACTCTGGTCATGGCAAGAAGGCCTTCCGTTTTCCGGCCAGCTCGCAGCCAGCCGGCCTAAGCTCGGGCCTCTTCAGGGCCCTAGAGGCCTTGGGGCTATCCGGGGATTGCGCGCTGGAGGACGGCAACATCCAAGTGAATGCCAGCAAGGACTTCACTTTGGCCCAGCTTCTGAAGGGCCGGGAGTGCATCCTGCGCAGCCGAGTGTTTCCCCTGTGGTCGCTGGACGAAGTCAAGGCAGGCAGCTATCAGGAGTGGTACGCTGGGCAGTCCAAGCCCCACGTGCCCCGCGAGCCCAAGGTTTTGTTCCACGGACAACGCACATGAAGAGCGAAACGCAAATCCGCCGGGAGCTGGAACTCATAGAGGGCGATCTCAAGTTCTGGCAGGCCCGGCTCGAAAAAGAGCGCGAGCCCACTCGCCGGCAAATCCTTGGCAATACGATTTCAGGCCTTGAGGGGCAAAAAGAGGCCCTCAACTGGATGCTTAAGGAGCACTGATGGAACTGGTCCAAAAACTATCATTACTCGAAGGTATATATCATGCCTGTGCGCGCTACGAGCGCGACGAATACTTCCGCCGGGGCGTGGAGCAGCCCGACGAGGTGGCCCGTCAGCTCAGGGAAACGGCCGAGCGCATCGAACGCATGCACGAGGAAGGCACCCGGCGATGAGGGAATATCGTTGCAGCAATTGTGGCCGGCAGCTGCACAAGAGCGGAGCCGGGCTGGGCACGTGGACCTGCCAAACGCACCCCGAGCGCTTCGTAACGGTGCTGAAGGATCTGAGTGGTGGCAAGGAAGTGGACATCAAGAGCGGCCAGAGCGCTGTGCCCTGTTTGGTCAAGCGCCATACCTTGGTTCGAGTTCACAAGTAACTGAAAAGAGGGTACTTATATGTGCGGAATTTCGGGATTGATGAGGTTGGGCAAGCGCGCAATCCGAAAATGGCAACTGCAAATCATGGCCACGGAGCTGCAGCACCGCGGCACGGATGCCACGGGCTTCGCGCTCATGGAAGAGGATGGCTCCATCCACATCTGGAAGGTGGCCTACCCGGCTTGGAAGGCCTGTGCCTTGCCGGAGTTCCATACTTGGGCCGATAGCGTGCTCACGGATCGCATCCGAATCGCCTTGGTGCACACGCGGGCCTACACCAAGGGCTCGCCGCACATCAACGAGAACAACCATCCGCTCTACCAGCCGGACAAGGCCGGGCACGCCCTAGAGGGCGTGATCGTGCACAATGGCATGGTGCGCAATGATGATGGCCTGTTCACCGTGAACAAGAACTTGCACGGTTTCCAGCGCTCCTGTGCCACGGACTCGGATGTGTTTCGGGCCATCTTGGACAATCACGGCGCCATCAACAAAGCGCTCATCAAGGAGATGCAACTGGTGGAGGGCACGGCCGCCGTGGCTGCGATACACCACAACAGCCCGGGCAAGCTCCTTCTGCTCAGGGACTCGAATCCCCTTGTGCTGGGCGCCACCGCCGACACCTTGGCCTTTGCCTCGACGAAGGAAGCCCTGCACAAGGTTCTAAAACCTTGGATCAAGCTGCACAACCTGCCCATGCAGGTGCATGCGCCGGACCTGAGCTTCATAGCCATGCCCAACGAAACCGGTTACATCTTCGGACCGCAGGGCCTAGAGGAGCATGATGTGTTCAAGTGCAATGGCCGGGGCGTGGGCGGTTATGTGAAGTACCAGAAGAACACCAACTATCACAGCAAGCAAGAAACCGCCCGGCTGGCGGCCATCACCGAGAAGCGCTACAATGGCGCGGATTCCAAGGGCTCCAAGACGCTCTTCAGCGAGCACCCAAGCAAGGGCGTAAAGGATGCCGGCACGCTGGACCCCGGATTGTTCGAGTTCGTGGTGTGCCCCAATGAGCAGTGCTCCAAGCACGTGGAACTGAGCGCCTCGGACCGCCAGCTCTCTACCATTGCGCTGCTGGCCTGCCGGAGCTGTGGCAGCAATCTGGCTGGTGCGCCGGATGCCAGCATGCAGGTGAACTAACATGAAACTTCCAGTCAGCCGGGGGGCGCACGTGAGCTTCCAAGGCGATCCCCACATCTGGATCGTGGATGATCCGGAAGTCATCGAGGGCTGTCCAGCAGACTGCCAGATCATGCACGAAGGCGGGGACTGTACCATCGGGCCGCACGTGCAAGTAAAGCGCGAGGTGTGGAGCATAATGCCCGTTTCCAAACTCAGGGTGCTCTACCACAACGGCGTGGGGCAGTCCTTTGTTGGCGGGCACCACTGGGACTGCAAATGTGAGGCTTGCGCATGAGCCGGGGCGAGGAGCGCACCACCATCTTCCTGCTGACCTTTCTGGCAACCTTTTGCCTCACGGAGAGCATCACACGTTTCCTGAGCCTCATGCGCTGCACGCCTTCGGTGTTCATCTGCAGCATACTGGGCGTGTTTTTTCTGGTGGTTTTGCTGGGGCACATTGGATTGACGAGCGATTAGGAGACTCCATGACAGTGAAGGAGTTGTTGGAAAAACTAGAAAACTTGGACCCCGAGGCCCAAGTGCTGGCCGACGACGGCGAGTTCGGGCCCTACGAAATCACGGAGACTAGCCCGGGCTTTAGACGCCGGGATGGCTACTTCTCGGATGCGCGCATAAAAAGAAAGCGCCCCAAATCCTACAGGAGCGCGGTTCTATTACACTAAGGAGATTCTAAGTGGCCAGACGAGAATGCGTGGTTAAAAAGTGTGGCGGCGGACAGGTGCAGTTTGGCCTAACGGGGCAGAGTGCCTCGGTGTATCTAACCAAGCACCAGCTCTGTGTGAGCAGCTATCAGGATGGGCTCTATGGCGCCGGGCAACGCGTACATAACCCTTGTGGCACGGACGACAAGGGACATTTTCGTTGCACGGTGTGCGGTGCCGGACACGGGATCTGCAGGCCATGAAGCCCATCCACAGGACGCTCAACTCGCTGAACGACGGCGGCAATCACGAGAGTATTGACCCTGAGATCCTCTACAAGGAGCTCTTTCTGGGTAAGTGTTTTGGCGTAGCCTTGGATGCCTACGACTGCTATTCGGAAAATTACCCCGGCCGGATGCAAGTAGGTTTCTACATCTTGCATGAGGATGACGGGCACTGGTTTACCAGCGAGAGCTCTGCGGCGGCCTATTGGCTGCCGGATTTGCAGGAAGTGGCTCAGGCCGCGTTGACTTGGGTCAAGGCCAATTGTGAGGAATTCAAACCTGCCAACTGCGGTGGAGCCGTTATGGGTTGGCTCTGGAAGGATAACGAATAATGCTTACATTCAAATTTGCCGTGGGCTGTAGCAAGACGGGCGAGCTCTTACGGCAGCTCGTTGGGACTGGTCAGGCCAGTTCCAACGGGGTAGTCTGCTGGGGTGTTGGACACACAGGGGCGGAACCAACACTTAACGCCCGAGCCAGTAGTGCCAACAAACTCCAGCAGCTCCAGAAGTTCAAGGACGCGGGCCTGCTCACGGTGCCTTTCTACACCACGCTGCCCAGCGCAGCCGAGCAGTTCCCCGTCCTTGGACGAAACCTCAAGCACCATGGCGGCACGGATATTGCCCTGCTGATGCAGCCCGATGACATGGAGCTGCCTTGGATCCGGAACAAGCACCCAGAATTCTTCACGGGTTGGGTACCGCGTAAGACCGAATATCGCTGCTGGGTATACCGCCGGAGACATCTGGCCACCTACGAGAAGCGCCGTGTCCGACCACAGGAATCGAAGCCTTGGCGCGTTGGCGCAAATCACCGAGACGGCTACGCGTTTTTGCTCATGAACTCCGAACTCGTACCGGAGGGCATTCGGGAGATGGCCGGCCGGGCGGTGGACGTGCTGGGACTGGACTTTGGCGCGGTGGACATTTTGCGCGGAGTGGATGACAAGTTGTACATATTGGAGGTCAACTGCTCGCCGGGCGCAGAAAGCGCGGACCGCGCCGGTCTGAAGTCTCTCGCGGCCAAGATTGCCAATTGGGAGCGCTTGGGCCTGCCCCGGCGAAATGGCGATAAGGAATGAGCCTGTGGCTGGCGGCTTGGCTACTGAGTGATTGCGTCTTCAATGGGCTCTATAGCTGCGTCCTCAGTCAACCGGCTTGGCCCCAGCTCAAGGATAACTTTCGCGTCTTCAGTTCCGCGCCCATCGCGGGGCTGCCTGCGGGCATCAATCTGGATGCCTCCAAGGGCCCGCTGACGGGTTGCCCACAGGGCTTGGTGTGCTTCGCGCCTCCGGGCCTGCCCAAGGGCTGCGTGCTCGCCCGGGAGACGGGCGTCATTTCCTGTACGCTGCCCGTACCGGCGCAGAATCTTTCAACCGTTGTGAGTTCGGGAGGCCTCTAATATGCGTCTTAGTAGACCCAAAGATGCCAAAGGCGCCAAGGCCCACGATCTGTGCACGGCTTCTTGGCGCATCTATGACGCCATTTGCGATTTGGGTTACGCGGACTGTTCCGTGGCGCACCGCACCGAAATCATAAGGGCCCGTAAGCTGGCTTGGGCGCGCTACCAAAAATTCTCAAGAATTTGGGAGAAATACTTAGATGAGTAACCGCATAAGATTACTGTTCCATTGTGCGCTAGACGGCCCGAGGGCGCACGTAGGCAACCGCGCGCTTCGAGCCATGGAGCGCCTCATCAAACAGCACCGCCTGCAGCACCCGCCCACACAGGAGCTCATCTCGCACAAGGAGTGGGTCCGCCGGGGCAAGCCCTTCTATATGGAGCGCGTGTTGGGCTTCAGTTTGCAGGGCCCGGTCTACAATTACCGTGTGCCTCGAACGCCCGGCACACCGGCGCAGGCGCAGCCCGAGCCCTCTAAGACCTCGCCCAAGGGCCTCTTGGAGCGCGCCAAGGGGCTTTGGAACAGCATGCCCACGGACCTGCGGCGCATCTCACAGCTTACGCTCACCCGGGAATCGAGAAATATGCGCTGGAAGCGCTCAAACAGCAATCCCACTCGTTGGAGCTTTCTGGGCAAGCCCTCCAAGAACGCGCCCTCGGATGAGCCAGAGTACTATGCCGTGCCCGAGGAATCCAGCCTCACTTGGGGCCAGCTCAAGGCCGCGGCCGCAGGATTAGGCGGCATAGGCCTAACTACTGAGCTTCTGCAGGACGTGCAGAAAAAGGCCCCTGCGCCATGGAAGGTTCAACGTGAGAAATACAAGGCGCAGGGCGCGCAAGGGCACAAGAAGAACCCCCAAGTGCCCTCGGCCTCCGTCATCTACCACGAGCCAGCACAGAGCGCGCCGGCAGCCGTGGTGAAGCCCAAACTCAAGCTTGGCATCTGGGCGTGAGCGCTATGGAGCCCAAAAATGGTTAAAGTCCTGCAATTCGACAAACAAGGCAAGCGCCTCTTGCCCGCGGTTAAGGTGGGCAACGAGCGCCTCAACCAACAGGGCCAGTCCAAGCTGGCCAAGGGCTTCGTGGCCTGCGAGGAGCATGGCACCGTGCCATACTGCTGGGTGCGCAATAAGGGCCTGCTTACGCTCTGCTGTCGTTTTTGCATCCTGAAGTATTGCCAGCGCACCACCGCGGTTTTCCGCAGCAAATCCCTGACCGATGCGGATGCCAATCCCATCGGACACAGCTTCTGAGGTGCCTTTTGAGCGACTTGGACATGCCCTCTAAATTCCTGAAGGACGTAATCAACCCTTGGCTCTTGGGTGCGGATCCTGAGTGGGCCGTCCTGACACCACCGGATTTGGTGGTCCCTAATACCGGGGCCAACGCGGTCAACACCACCAAGGCCGCAGGTAGCATAGGCTCGGATCATGCCGGCCGGGTGTGGGAGCTCAGGCCCGCGCCCAGCCCCAGCGCCTACGTAGTGGCCACCAACATCTGGAAGCTCCTACGACAGCAGGAGCTGGACAAACTGGAACAGTTTAAGTGGAAATCCGGCGCGCTGGGCGCCAAGAAGCACCAGACCATTCCGGGCCAGCCCCAGAGCCTGCAGGCTTGGGTGCAGTACTATAGCCAGCCCCAGTTTGGCAACTCCGCGGCGCATGCCATGGCCATGGCCCAGCAGAGCCATCAGCTGCAGCTGGCGCAGCAACAACAGGCCCAGCCCGACACCCTAGGCGGTCACGTGCACTATGGCATATCGCAGCTGAATACGGCCCAACGACAGGCCCTAAGTTCGGTCACACTGGGCCTGCTCAACTTAGATATCTTGCCCCGAGAGGAGAACTCCAAGCGCCTGCAAATCACCAGCGCGCTGGAGCACAAATACGGCCACCTGAACGATCCGGATGCCGTCCGGGACTGCCAAGGGCACGTGGAATATCGCTGTGCGCCCAGTTGGCTCGATCGTCCCGGGCAAGCCCTCGCAGCGCTTACCACCTACAAGCTCGCAGGCGCTCGCCCCAGCTCTGTGGAGTGGCCCTCGGAGAAGGCCATGAAGGCAGGCTTTCTGGATTGGCTCGCGGACTTGAGCCAGCTGGATGTGGACGCTTGGATACTCAGCCGCTTCATAGAGGCCCGGGGCTTCGATGAGGTGCAGGCCGATCCCAACTCGGACTTCAAGGCGCGCTGGCGAAAGGATAACCCATGGGAGCGCTAGGACGCGGGCCCATCGTGAGCTGCAAGGATTGCGATGTGGTGCACCAAGGCCCCTGCGATCCCGAGCAACTGAAGGAACATCAGGCCTGGGAGGCCCGCATCATGGAGCGCCAACTAAGGGCCGAACAAGCCGCCCGCGAGATGGTCGAACGCCTGCGCGCGAAGGGTATTCCGGCGCAGCTGGGCTGGGATTGCCGCTACAAGGTGGAGATTTCCGGACTGGACCTGATCGACAAAGAACGCGAACCCTGAAAGGCGGTGCAAGGAATGGGAACACTTAAAAGCATGGAGCCCAAGCCCCTCACAATCTACCCTTGGGGCGATGGCGTCGGGGACGTGCGCTATTTCACCCCGCAAATCCTCATGCCCTCGGAGCTCAAGCAGCTCAAGGACGCCAGTGGCTACATGCCTCAGGCCTACGATTTTGCCGGCGCCCTGAAGGCCCTGGAACTCACCATGGCCAGCGCTAAACCGGGCATCTATTTCGCCGGGAATCCACTCGAAGGCACCTATGGCAAGTGGAATTGCGCCCTAAAGGCCGCGGGCTGGACACAGGTGCCGGGCTGTGCGCTCAACCGTGTGTGGGGCGGTTGGCAGGCCTACAAGCCCGGCGGCAAGCTCCCGGGTGCCGAGACCAACCCGCAATTCAAACTGCCTTGGTACAGCGCCGACGGCCAAACCAAGTGGATACATGCCTTCTATTGCATAGTTCCCGGGCGCAAGAAGCCCATCCAGTGGGACTTCACCTCGAAGACGCGCAACCTGCAGGCCTCCTCGGGCGATGCCGACCTATCGCAGGGCCAACTAGGCTCCCTGTGGCACATCAACTACATGGGCGGCCGGAAGATCCGGGATGTGGGCGGCACGCCCCGGTGGTGCCCAAACTTTGCCCGGCTATCAAAGAGCTGCGGCATCGCCATGGGCTATGGCCTACCGGAATGCGGCCGGGAGCTGGACGAGGAGTTCTTCACCATCGCCTCGCAGGAGCTGGACAAGAAATGGCCCAAGGGCTGGGAAACCTTCTTGGAGTACGGCGGACACAGCTGGGCCACCAACTTGCCCAAGCTGGACACCGCCAACCACCCCACCTGCCCGCACGCCATGAAAATAGAATAGGAGCCCGTAATGTACAAGCGTAATTTCGAACACTGCTGTGGAGCCACGGAGATTGGCGGATTTGGCTGGGATGTTACTGTGGATCCCGGCCAGGATCTGCTAAACGACCTGCTGGCCGAGGCGCGTGCCGCTAACAAGGGCTTCGCCATCTGCACCACCGTGCGCAACCAAACCGCGGCGGTCATGCGCCTAAAGGCGCAGAAGTTCCGCGTGCTGGCGACCTTCAACAACCCCAACACGGGCAACGCCGTGACGCTCTGGGGCCGGGAAACTGTTCTATCCAAGCCCACGGTGGCCTCTTCCAAGTAACAACGGTGTGGGAGTGGCGAAATCGGCAGACGCGCCGGGCTTAAAACCCGGAGGAGCCCTTGGGCCCCATGCAGGTTCAATTCCTGCCTCCCACTCGAATTCCCCGCAACAAAAATCCCCCGTAGTCCTAGGAGCGCGCTTTGAAATTTCCCGCACTTAACACACCCGTAAGAGTCGAATGGACGGATACAACCAGCCTGCCGGGCTGGCACTATCTGCACGCCGGCGAAAGCCTAGATAGCACACCGCGCTATCAAATCAGCCGGGGGGTGCTGGTGGCCGTCGGGCCCGTGGCCGTCACGTTGGCCTCGACCATTAGCCCCATGGGAGTTTTAGACAGCACAACGGGCCTGATGGATCTTTTGATAATTCCCAAAGGCGCCATCACCCGCGTGTTGGCCATCCCATGAGGCTGGACAATAGCCAGTTCGCGGCCTACATGAAATGTCCGCAATTCTGGTATGAGCATTACGAGGCAGACAACAGCGATGTTCAAAGATCCCGAGACCGAGAAAGCCTATATCAAATTCAGCCAGCAGCTGAAGGCGGAACAGCCAACGGGCCCGTGGGAGTGGTACTGGCCAACGATGCGGACCACAATCATCGATTCGCTGAGCGCGGCATCGAACTCGATGAGCCGGCCGAAGGCCGAGACTTCGGCACCCGATTGCACCAATTACTCCATGAGCGCCGACTCCGGGGACTCGGATTCCGCGCAGTTGGACGGCTGGATAAGCTGGAAGTGGCACCCGGAACAGAGCTCGGTGCGTCCCTGCACCGAGAAGGAAACTCAGGACTTCTTGGACCGCAGCCGAGCCCAGCTAAAGAATTTGTCCCAACTTCCGAATGGCCCGACGAGCGCATCGAGAGCGAGGCGCAAGCCACCCTTGCGGCCTACGAGGCACACTACGTCCGGGACTACAACTACCTCGAAAGCGAGCGCACGCACATCGTCCCGCTCGACAGGCGATGCCCTTATTGCGCCGGAGCCGGGCACCGAAGTTCCGCGCCCGGCCGGGCCGACGACCAGCGCGTCTGTGGAAAATGCGCCCGCGAATTCACCATGCACGAGCTTATCGTCAAAATTGACGCCGTGGTGGAGCACGCTGATGAAACCCTCGGACCCATGGACACCAAGTCCGAAAGCAAGCCAGGCTACAATACCCGCGAGGACTGGGCCGGCCGCACTCAGGCTAAGGCTTATCTCTGGGCACTTAGGCAGATACTGCCCAATAGACACGTGTCGCGTCTTGTCGTCGATGTGGTTACACGGGCAAGCCCTAAACAGCGCCGTGGACCTATCTTCACTCGCATCGATGATATTAGCTGCGCACCGCCGGCCCTCGAAGAAGCCATCCGCAACTTCAACTACGTGGCCGACCGCATCGAGGAGCATAGACGGACCGGATTTTGGCCCGCGAATATGAACATCTGCAAGCGTGGCTGGGAGCGCTGTGACTATTACTTGCTGCACGTGGATGGCCGGACGGAGGCCAACTTGCGAAAATTTAGGCCTGCTGAGGATTACCTGTCGTTGGAGACCTAGCGTGCGCTATCTTTTGTTCAGTGATTCGCATTTGAAGCACGAAGAAATGCGCACGTACTGCATGCGCCCCGAGGGCTTCACCGAGCTCATACACAAGAACATGATGCAGCGCTTGGGCGCGGACACCTCCCTAATCCATCTAGGCGATGTGGGCATCGCCAAGCCCGAGGACTGGGTTTGGATGGTTAGGATGTGGCCCGGGCGGAAGATACTGGTGCGCGGCAATCACGATCGCAAGAAATCCTGCTCTTGGTGGCAGGACGAGGGCGCCTTTGACTTCGCCTGTGACGGGCTGAAGATCCGCAACTGCTGGCTCACGCACGCGCCCAGTACCTCGTTGGCCGATGGCTGCCAGTTAAATGTCCATGGCCACCTGCACAACATCTGGGATGGCTTCCGTCCACACCACGGGCGAGAAGATCCGGCCTACAACAACAAGACCCTAAGGCATCCATGGCAGCGCCTGTTCGCCTGTGAGTACACCGGTTACGCGCCAATAGAGTTCGACGAATTTATCGACCACCCCGCCAAGTACCAGGCCACTGGGCCTAGCAAGGGAGCACAGAATGGATAACCCCTCAGACTACGACTTCTGGAACGACGACATGCCCGAGGACGATGATCTGGTGGAGATGTTCATTGATTATCTGATCGGGCTCCTGAGCGGTGACTGGTGAAACTGGAACTCCGGATGATTATCCAGACCTCAAAGGAGCGCTGGGAGCGCCCCTTGGACATGCGGCATTTTAACAGCGCCATCTGGCGCTTGGGCGTGGAGACGCTCCGCCAGCTGGACAGCCCACAATGGCTGCTGCAACAGGGTTTCAGAAAGGTCTCATGCCACGAATAATTGCACTTAGCGACACGCACGAAAAACACTGGCAGGTACAGGTACCCCCGGGAGATATTTTCCTGTTCGCCGGAGACTTCACCATGATAGGCGAATCGCAGTGGGTAGAAGACTTCAATGTCTGGCTGGGCCAACTGCCGCACGCTTGGAAGGTGGTCGTAAGCGGCAATCACGATAGGTCCATGGATTTGGTGGCCAATGGCGCCTCACTCAAAGAAGCCCGCCTCCACGGTCGTAAGGTTCTAAGCAATGCCACGCACTATTTGTTGGACGAGCCCTGTGAAATCATGGGCCTGCGCATGTGGGGCAGCCCCTACACGCCCTTCTTCCATTCGGACTACTGGAAATTCCACTACGACCCCGCCACGGTGGGGCGCTGGGACCAAATCCCCCCGAAACTGGATGTGCTCATCACACATGGTCCGCCGCGCTACCACTTGGACCTCACGATGGAGGGCGAACGAGCGGGTTGCTGGGACCTGCACAGGCGCATCCGGGATATGCACCTAACGGACGATCAACCACGGGTGCATTGCTTTGGGCACATTCATGAAGCCCGGGGCAGCGACACCGACGGGCAAGAGAGTGGCCGGACGCGCATGTACAACGTGAGCGCCGTGGACCGCCTGTATCGCTTGCGCCCAGAGCCCTGTACGATAATCGATCTGGAGCCCGGATGAACTACAACCTAGTGCCCTGCTGGATCTGTCAACGGGCCATGAGCTTCCGCGAGGTGCGCGAGGGCGTCTACTGGCTGCCGGACATGGACGAAGTGGAATACAGCTGGGCCTGCTATGAGGCCTTCGTCTTCAACTTCGCGCACCGGCACTGCTGGAAGGCCCTGAAGGAAAAGCGCCGGGAGCTCATCCGCCTGACTTCCTTTAAGAAGCAGGGACCGCGCTCGATGAATCAGTTTGTCTAACGCCTTGGTTGTTAGACGATGTGCCATCTGCAACACGACCCAAGGTCGAATCGTCCGCGATCACGACCACGACACAGGTTTTATTCGCGGCCCGCTTTGTGACCCCTGCAATGGTCGATTAGAGACTTTTCAAAGCAACGAACGTCGCGCCCGAGAGGGCAAACCCCTACGAGGAAAGTTCTGGTACAGGGTCTGGGCCTATCATAACAAAGGCGCCATCCTCGTGCACCTGTTGCAAAACACTGGAATACGTTACCGTCGTTAAATGGAGCCTACAGGAATGGACCTCGAAAGTACAATCCTTCTCAACAAGTGGTGGCAAGAACGCTTCGATCTCAAGAACCCCAAGGAGGCCTTACGCCGCAAGCGACGCGATGGAGAACTAAAAGTGGTAAGGAAATCCCCCTCAAGGAGCTCACGGACGCGCACCTCCGGCAAATAGCCCGCATGCTCATCCGAATACCCCGGATGCGCGGAGCGCTAGCCCTTCGCCGGGAACTCATCCGAAGGGGCATGGACAAGCACTTGCGCCCCAGTTACCCCAACCTATGATCTCCAAACACCGATGGCGCACGCACCACTTTTTGTATTTCCTAACCCGCGAATGGCTGGCCTACATCTCCGCGCCAGTCGGCCATTATGAGCGTTGGGGCCTTTGGTGGCTTCGAGTTCCGCTGTGTCGATGGCGTGGACACCCGGCGGGCGTCGTGTGGTACAGCAATGGCTTGGAGCCCGATATGCATTGCCGAAATTGTGGAGATGATCTGGGATAAAAATGACAAATCCTCAAGATATCCTCGACCGATTTTATCAAATACTGGCCTCTATTATTCTGACCGCTGGAATAGTCTTAGCCGGAACGGTTTTAAGCTATGGCCGTTGGCCAATACCTCTTCGCCTTCTCGCGGGCCTACTTGTCATAAGTGTCTACTCGGCGGTAATCGCATTGGTTTGGGAAGTCGAGATCCATAACTGGTTGGCCCGCAGGCTGCACTAAAGTGCACCTACACACCCACTTCCCCACTGGCGCGCACCTCTTCGTCATCATGCGTTCCGGCGAGAAATTCGATGACCACTGGCGTCCCTGTGACAGACGAGGCCACATTTGCCTGCGCAAAAAGGGCTTCATCGCCTTGGAAAAGATTCGTAACCTCAGCTATTACCGCCCCACTCCCCAAACATCCCACAAAGGAAATCCATGCCCACCGAAGAAGAACTCGAACAACTAGTACAAGAGGGCCAACTCACCGAACAACAGGCCCTCCGACAGCTTGAACCCCCCACCAGCACCCGGCCGCGCACAATCTACGACATCAACCGTGCGCACGAGGACTACACCCAAGGGCGCATCACGGAGGAGCTCTTTTGGAACTCGCTCCTGCGCTTCGTGGAGCAAACCGTGCGCCGTCAGGCCCTGGACCGCAGCACCTTCTCTAACATCGAGGATGCCATCAGTGATAGCGCCTTGGAGCTCTGGCAGCGCCTCAAGGGCTTCGACCCCAAGCGCAGTGCCTTCCGGACCTTCGCCACAGTGGTGGTCCTGAACAAAATCCGGGATTGCCTGCGCCGTTACAAGGCCGACCGCGGAGGCATGGAGCACATCCAACTGGAGGAAGAGGATCTGCAGGCCTCCAAGGCGCTCAGCGCCGAGGACCTCCTGTTGTTTGCCGAGTGGCTGCAGAACCTGGAGCCTACCGATAGGGCCATCGTGCGCATGCTCAAGGATGGCCTTACGCAAACCGAAATCTCACAGGTGCTGAACATAAGCCAGCAGGCCGTAAGCAAACGACTGGCGCGCATCCAACTTGAAGAAAAACCACCTTTTAGGTTGTAATTTTCCGCTGTTTTGCGTATAAGATTCGTTAGCACTCGCTTATAGAGTGCGAGAAACTCCCTCCGGCATCAAACCTCAAAGCAAAGGACAACCTTGCCTCAAGCCCACATCCAGCGCTCTAGGATTTTTGTTAGAGCAATTCGTTTGCTAGCCGGTTGCCGGCCCGCTTGCCGCGCTGGGTTATCAGCTTTGTATATTGCCGCGCACACAAAATCTACTCAAGCCCTGAAAGGACCCCATGGACGTACGTAACACCAAGGATTTGATTAGGCCCGAAAGCTACAATTGGAAAGTCTTGCTGGTGGCCGACCCTGGTATTGGCAAGAGCACTTGGGCCGCCACCGCACCCGATGTGGGCGTAGCGGCCTGTGAGCCCGGCGAGGGCTCGGGCACACTAAGCATCGTGAAGGCCAGTGTGGACTTTGTGGAGCCCCGGACCTTTGCGGACTTTCGTTCGATTTGTTACGATACCTTTGGGCCCTTTCAGAAGAAGCGCTCGATCGCGCTGGATAGCCTCTCCTACATGGTCAAAAGCTTTATCAAGGAGCACGTCCTGACGGCCTTTCCGGCCAAGAATCCCCGTGAGGCCATGCGTCGGCAAGCCGGCATTCCAAGTGGGTTTGATTTTGGTGAAATCGCCGAGCTCACTCGAAATTTACTAAATGCCCTCTTGGGCCAGAAAAAGCACATCATCGTAACCGCGTTGGCCAAATACGAGAAGGACGATAATGGCCTCATCGTACGCATTAAGCCCGACTTGCCTGGAGCCTTGGGTGATGCCGCCGCTGCAATGTTCGACAGCGTCCTGTACCTCAAAGTGCGCAAGCTCCTAAGGGACCCTCGTGATCCCAAGTCGTCCTACATGCAGCGCTACTTCATCACGCAGGCCGATAGCGTACACTTGGCTAAGGACCGCAACAATAGTGGCCGGCCCTTCCTCAATGCCGAGGAAATCTTCGACAGGGATTCCGGTCAGGGCTCCTTTCCCGACCTCCTAAACAAGATTCTTGCTGGACATGCGGCTGCCCAGCAGAATGCAATTCCCCATGTATCTAATGGGGTTCCCCAAGCCGCCACATTAATCTCACTCTAAAAAGGACATATGACTGAAAACACCGAAACATCAAATGGCAGCACACTCTCTTGGGCCTCGTTGAACCTCAACGAGGTTGACACGCAGCCCACGGAGCGCACAGAATTGCCTGCGGGAAATTACAAGCTCCGATTGGTTGGAGCCAAACCCAGTCCCTATCAAGCCGGATCCACGGATATGGACTTCCAGGTTGTAGAGGGCCCGCAGACCAAGCGACACATTTTCGCCTCGCTGCCAACGCCCGACAAGGGCTCTTGGGTCATCAGTGCCGCGAGCATCCTCATTAAACAACTGGGCGGGCAGCACACGCCCGGCGAGGAATTGCTAGACACGCTCAATCGAATTGCTCCCACGGCCAACGCCATCACGGCCGATGTGGCCGACAATTACTATAAGGATAAGAATACGGGCGAGACCAAGCAAGGCCGACCTCGCTTCCAATTTTTCAGCGTCCAATCGGCCTAAGTTCAGCTAGTCCAACCTCTCCATCTCAGGACTAGTTGTGATGGAAACGCGGGACCCCTGATCTGAACATACCACGTTCAGTAGACTGCCACAGGCCGCGAACGAGCTGACTAAGGGGTTGGTGTCAGCTCAAATTTTCCGGGATAGCTCAACTGGTAGAGCCCGGGTTTGTAACTCGGAAGATAGGTGTTCAAGTCACCTTCCCGGATCCCTTTGAGCAGTCCAAGTTCGCAGGCCTTGCACAGGTGAATTGAACGTGCCACAGGCCGATTGGAGCGGTGCAACGCTCCGGCCCAAGTTCCGCCCCTTCGCCGCATACTTTGTACGTTTGTGGGAAGCACGCCATTTCCAATTGGATTGCGCGCTTAAAACTGCGGCCTGCGAAAAAGTTCCCGCCAACCCTCTCTTAGGCCTACGTAGTCTGAGAGGGACTCTGCTGGCGGGGTACCGCGTCCCGACATAGCTTTGGGAATGAGAGCCGGGGAAGAGAGCGCACCGCGTTCCGGCGTCTTTTAGAAACAGGAGACCTATTGCCAAAGACCGTTGCAGAAACGCCTGGTTGCGAAAATTGCCCCATGCAACGCCTGTTTCCTCAGAATAACTTTGTGCCGGCTTTCCTCGTAGAGAACTCTACAAGACTATGTGTGGGCGAAGCACCCGGCGAAAATGAGCAGACCCAAGGTGAGCCTTTCGTAGGCTCAAGTGGCAACTGGCTATTTGGACGTGAAGGAGAAAATGGAAAGAAATCCGGTGGTCTTTACCGCGCAGCAGGCATTGACCCTGCCACTATTTCGAAGCTTAATGTTTTGGGCTGCCGGCCTCCTGACAATAATTTTCCTACTGATGCTTCTGCAAGAGCTTACATCTCAAAGGAAGAGGCGGAGGCGTCGCTAGCGCAATGCTGGAGAAGTCATGTTGAGCCTGTTCTCAAAAGTCGTAATTGGTCTCGGATTGACTGCTTTGGGGATAAAGCGCTTACTGCGCTCACGGGACAGTCTGGAATCATGCGATGGCGCGGTTCTCCCCTCGCAGTTCCCGCGTGCGGTCCGGAGCCCCTTACGGTCCCGACACTCCATCCAAGTTACATCGCCCGCGACCAAAGCATGCTCCCGGCGGTCGTCTCGGACCTTGCGAAATCGCTCGCGCTAGCTCCGGAGCACTACAATGTTCAGCCGACTTTGGATGACGTGCGGGCCTTCACCGCAACGGAGTTCAGCTTCGACATAGAATGTACACGAGACACTGGAAAAATTACAATGGTAGGTTTATCTGAAAAGCCTTTCTACGCGATGTGTGTTCCCTTTTCTGGGGCTTATATCGCGGAATTAAAACGAATTTTTGAGAACGCGGAAGTGCTTTACTGCCAAAATGGTATTGCCTTTGACATCCCCCGGTTATTTCCACATCTTGGACTGGAGTGGCGACCATCAACCTAGATTATTTTGCTGGACTATTTGACGGTGAGGGTAGCGTTTCCATCAATCTTCGTAACGACGGCTTTCAGACTGTTGCGGGACGTATTGCTATAGCCATGACGCACCCAATAGTCATGGAGCTTCCGACTGCTTTCGGCTGCGGTAGCACACACGCCCAAAACAGAAAAACTAAGAGTGGATTACAGGTGTACATATGGTCAGTTCAGGATAGAAAAGAGTTGCTAAGGTTTCTGCCGACACTGATTCCTCTGTTACGAGTGAAGAAACAGCAGGCTAGTTTACTTTTCGATTTCTGTTCACACCTTTCCATTACTGATAGTGGAAAAGGGAAGAAGCTTTCTCCTGAAGAAAAGGCGTATAGAAAAACTTTCGTACAACGCTGCAAGGAGTTGAATGGGAGTCTGTAAAGCCAAGGTATACGATACTCTACTCCTCCACCACCTGTGCTTTCCAGACCTTGAGCATGGTCTGGGTTTCATTGCCAGCCAACTGCTCCAGAAACAAGCGTGGAAGCACCTGAGCGGTGTGGACGAACTTACCTACAACTGCCGAGATACGGATGCTACGCTGCAAATTGCCAACTTGCTCATCCCCATGGCGCGGCATGAAAAAGTTTTGAAACTGTACGAGGAAGTCCAAGTACCTCTGGCAAGAATTTGCGCCTTGATGACTGAAACAGGCTTCCGAATTGATCCCGCGCGCCTCAAGACCGTGCGCGCCGACTTGGAGAACAAGTCCAACTTGCTGGAACAGGAGCTTCCGGCGGAGTTAAAAACCAGGGAGGTGGCTGTGCGCAAGCGCCAGTTGGCACCTCCCGGTACTCTCAGCGCCAAGACCGGCCGGCCCATCAAGTACGTGATGACGGATGCCACGGAGCTGGAGACGCCTTGGAAATCACCTGATGTGCTCAAGCACTATTTCTATGAAATCTGCCAGCTGCCAGTTCAAACGCACGCCAAAACCAACGAACCGACGACGGACAAAACCGCCCTGCCAAAGCTCATCCGAGCAGCTTCAAAATCTGAATATGGGAAGAAGGTCGGTTTGGCGGAGGCTACGGCGGTTATTAGGGCTTTGAGGGCTTTGCAGAGTCTGCGCCAGATGGCCTCTTTGCTCTCAACGTTCGTAAAGGATAAATGGGAGAATACAGGAGTTGAGCGAATACACGCAAGCTTTAATGTACATGGAACCGCAAGCGGACGGCTTAGTTCAAGCGACCCTAACCTTCAAAACATCCCCGAGAGCGTTCGCTACATTTACGTGCCTTCTTACAGCGATTGGGCTGTCTTCGACATTGATTTCAGTAGTCTTGAGAACCGACTCACTGCATGGTTTGCTCAGGACAATGAACGCCTCGAAAGACTGGCCCAGCCCGGCTTCAACGAGCACAAGTGGACCACCTCGCAGTTCTTTGATATCCCAATAGAGGAAGTCGTAAAGGACAATAGCAAGGATGCGCCATATGGCAAGGCCAAGCGAATTGGACATGGCTCTAATTACGGCATGGGTCCGCTCAAGATCAGCCGACTCTACGACTTACCCTTCGCTGAGGTTAAAGAACTCACAGACCGTTGGCGCCAAGTCAATCAGAAGACAGTTGCGTGGCAACAGGCCACTGCGGCGCGTGCTAAGGCAGATGGATTTCTCGTTACGCCTTTTGGTCGGAAGCGATGGTTCTATACTGATTCAGCCTATACCGAATCGCTTAGTTTTTTGCCGCAGTCTGCTGGAGCAGACATCGTATTCCGGTGTATGGTGGCCCTATTGTATGATAGGCTGAATTGGCCCGAGAGCCAAGTCCAAAAGATTGTTCAGTACTACAAGCCCCTTCCGCGTCCGGCACGTCTCTTGGTTCAGGTCCATGATTCACTAGTGGGTGAGGCGCCCCTAAGTCTCATGCCCGAAGTCATCGATACGCTCACGCGTGTCATGAGTCAACCTTGGCCCGAATTGGGCGGCTACAGCATCCCCGTGGAACCCAAAGTCGGTTTGAGTTGGGGCGAGGGTCAACCTTGGAAAGGAAACTAGTGCACAAATTCGGCGACACGTTGTACGTAAAAAGCACCGACGAGCCCAATTTCGTAGTCCGGCAATTCAAGCGCATCACCTTGGTGCGCCGGCCCATTATGGGACAGGATGGCATCCGCTACAGGTTCGGCTGGGCTTTCAACGCCGAACTTGAGACGTTGGCCGAACAGACCACCCGCACCCTGCAGCAGATAAAGGCGCGCAACGAAATTGCACAGGCCGACATGGACGCCGAAGGCTTGGCCATGCCCGCATTGGCCTTCAAGAAGCCCGCCACCAACTAGGAGCCCCCATGTGGTCCAACTGGCACCTGCAACGCGAATTCAATAACATGAACCGCAAGTTTTTTGACAACCGCTTGCCCCGCGTTCGCGTGCGGTTTGGCTATATCAGGCCCGAGTGCGGCACGTCGTTTATGGGCTTCTGCCTGCCCGACCGCATCATGCTGGCGCCTTTCCTTAAGAAGAGCGGTAAGTGTGCCCTGATGGTCCTGTTACACGAGATGGCGCACCTGAGCGTGCCCGACAGCCAGAACCATGGGCGTAAGTGGGTACGTGAGATGCACCGCCTGCATGATGCTGGAGCCTTCAACAGTATCTTATATGGAGCCTAGATGGTAAAACGTCTGGATGAATTTCTAAAAACAGAATTCGTGCCCGTTGAGACTGATTACCACTATGCCGCTGCGTTGTTGGACGGTGAAGGGCACATTGGCATATATCGTAGCAGGCCCTCCGGCGACGCTAAAACTACCGGTTACACTGCTGTAGTGTCGGTAGAAATGGCAGATTACGAACCGGTATTGTTTATGCGCAATCTGTTTGGTGGTCACATGTCTTCTAGAAAGCGTGCCAGCAATCTGAAAGAAGTGCATGTGTGGACTTGCTGTTCTCGAAAGGCTGCACACGTCATAGAAAAGGTTTTGCCTTACTTGAAAATAGGGCGTAAGCAACGGACTTCACTAGCTTGCTTGGAATTGTTAAAAACCTCAGCTTCAACACGTTCCCCTAAGAAGCTAAGAACGCCCCCGCACGTCTTGGCAAGAAGGGAGACTCTCTACCAGATTTGCAAGGAGTGTAATAGGCGTGGCTGAACGTCTTGAAGACTTCATAACAAAGGTGTTCAAGCCCCGTCCACACCTCATAGGGCGCGGGGTAGTTCCAGCCGGAGGCAAGGTCATAATTGGCGGAGAGGCTAAGTCTAATAAGAGCTGGATCGTCTTAAATATACTCTTGGACCTTGTGCGCGGTCGACCCGTTTTTGGCGCCATCTACAAATCCGGCAAGCCGGTTCTGCCCGTCACACAGCCCTATAGAGCACTCTACTTGGACCAAGAACTAGGCGATCAGGGCCTACGCGAACGCCTCATGGGGCCGGATGAAGGGCATCCGGGCCTGCTTACGAATATCAACTGCAAGGGCCTGGACCTGTACGTTAAACCTAAGGACACCGCCATGCGACTAGATACACCTGAAGGCCGCGACTTCATCGACGGTGAACTAACCATGTCCGCACCGGCCATCGTTTTTGCCGACCCGCTCACGAAATTTCATCTATCAGATGAAAATTCTTCGCAGGAAATGTCTGCCGTGTTGCGTGCCGCCGACCACATTATAGAAAAGCACGGCTGCGCCATGTGCTTCGTGCATCATACCAGTAAGCCCTTTAAGGACGATATCAAGCAGGGCGGTAACCGCCTTCGAGGATCTTCAGCCATATTCGGAGACATAGATACCTACATTGAAGTGACCCGCCTGAGCAACGAACATCATCCCGAACCTGTATTGCGCTTGGATTTTACCCTACGACGAGGCGAACCCATGGAATCGATATTTGTGCAACGCAAGCGGGACGGCACGGTGGAGTGGATGGGCGAAGGCTTTGCCTTCGGCGGTGAGCCCAAGTCCACGCCCTACCCAAGGAGCAAATACAAAGACCTATGAAACTCAAATACGGCCAGCCCGTGCAAATCACTTGGATTGACGCTTGCAGTAGAAGTGGTTGGAACGAGCCTTTTGAAGAGGGCCTGACAGTGGTTTCAGTGGGCGCCTTCGTCCGGCAAAACAAGCGGGGCATTTGTCTGGCCTCGGGATTGGATTACCAAGACAAGGAATTGGTGCTAGGGGCCAAATGGATTCCGCGTGGTATGATAGCCAAGATCAGGCGCCTGCGTTGAGTCTCTCCTCGACAGACAGCGCCCTGCGCAAGCGCTTCAAGATCCCAACCAAGACCAAGGGTGGTCCCGAGGGCTACGCAGGCATCGCGGAATACGATAGGCGCTTCAAGGCGCAGAAGGGGCTCTGTGCCATCTGCAGGCACCCTCCCAAGAACGACAAGCGTTTCGCCGTGGATCACAACCACTCTTCGGGAAAAGTCAGGGGACTTCTATGCTCCGTGTGCAATGGCCGCATCCTCGGTAGACTGGAGCGCTTCAAGAACCGCGCAAGCCTCAAGCAGATTACGAATTACTTGTTGCAGTACGACCCAGAAAATCCGTTATTGAAGGGAATAGATGCCAAACAGTAATCCAAAAGTGCTTTTCTTCGATTTGGAGTCAAACGGGACGAATGCGTTGAAGAGCGATCTCGGCTTCGTAATCGTCTTCGGTTACAAGTGGGCGCATGAGAAACAGGCGCACGCCATCACGCTCACCAAGAAGGAGCTGGACAAATTCGACGATTCGCGTCTCTTGAAAGTTGCCAGCAAGTTAATACAAGAGGCCGATATCTTAGTAGGGCACTTCGCTTCCGTCTTCGACAGGAGATTTATCCAAGGCCGGCTTCTGTTGTCGGGGCTGCCTCCAATCCCCAACACCAAATTGCGCGATACCTGTATGATAACAAGGTCCTTCGCCAACTTTTCCTCCAACCGTCTCAAGCACTTAGCTAAGATCTTGGAGCTACGGCACCAGAAGCTGGAGAACAACTGGCCCGAGGCTTGGCTGGAGGTTCTAAAGGGCAATATGAAAGTCCTTGAAGAGCTTGCGCACTACTGTAAAGGCGATGTGCTGGCCGTCGAGGAGCTTTATAATAAAATCCGGCCCTTTGACAACGCCTCCCCTCGCCTGTACGAAAACCGTGAATCCTGTAGCGTTTGCGGCTCAGATGTTCAGTACCGTGGGACCTCAATCGTTGGGCAGCATCGCTACAGGCGCTACCAGTGTCAGAACGCAAAGTGCGGCCGTTGGGACCGCGAACGCAAGGCCCTAAAAGACATCATAGATTCGGAGGAATGAGCAAATGTTAAACAACAAATACCACGAGAAAGACCAGCGCCACCGAAGCGGTCCAACGGGCGTCACCCTCTTGATTGATGCCAGTGGCTCGATGAGCTCCCGGCGCTATGAAACTATCCGACAGGTCAACCGATATTTGGATGACCTTCGGGCGGATGGCCAGCGCTATAAGCTTCAACGAGTACAGCAACGCGCTCATCGTGCGCCGGGATATCCGGGATGTTGGCCAGCTGGAGCGCTCGGAATATCGACCGGATGGCTGGACCCGTCTGTTGGATGCTGTTGGCAGTGCGCTCAGCAACTACGTCTACCAAGATGACCGGAACTTGTTCGTGGTGGTCACGGACGGTCAAGAAAACGACAGTCGCATCTACAGCCAATATCAGGTGCGCAACCTCATCGATGAGAAGCGCTCCGAGGACTTCCAGTTCATCTTCCTGGGCAGTGGTCCGGACAG
>Ga0210406_10000466_pt1 | contig 55013 bp, 49 predicted proteins | sample IncBWC30MmetaG_FD_155454 | JGI IMG/M metagenome (GOLD analysis project Ga0210406, IMG submission 155454) | Forest soil microbial communities from Barre Woods Harvard Forest LTER site, Petersham, Massachusetts, United States - Inc-BW-C-30-M | ecosystem: Environmental > Terrestrial > Soil >...
CAGGGGAAACGGCGACGGTGTGGAACCTTACGCCGGGCTTCTCATGGCGGGATCGGGAACGTTCTACGGGACCACGATCTACGGCGGTAACTACGGCAACGGCACGGTCTTCAAGCTGTTTCAGTCTCGTGGCGTGTGGAAATTGAAGATCATCCACTCCTTCAACGGCAGCGATGGCTATGAGCCCTGGGGCACGCTGATCAGGGACCAAAACGGTGTGCTCTATGGCACGACTCGCTCGGGCGGCCATTGGGATGTGGGCGTGGTCTTCATGCTCTCGCCGGCCGGCGGCAAATGGACTGAAACCGTCCTGCACACCTTCCCATTTCAGATTGGCAGCAACGATGGCTATTGGCCAACCGCGGGGCCCGCCTGGGGTCCGTCCGGCAGCCTTTATGGGACGACCTCCGCCGGCAATGCCAGTTTGGGAATCGTATTCGAACTGAGACAGTTCGGCGGGGTGTGGACGGAGACCATTCTCCACCAATTCGGCAGCAAGAAGGGCGACGGAGCCCCCCTACAGGGCGGCGTTACCCTCGACGAGAATGGCGCCCTTTATGGCACGACCATAGGGGGCGGAAAATACAACTACGGAACGGTGTGGAAGATTACTCCATAGGGAACACCCGCGAGCAGCGAACCAGACGCCGATGCAGTAGAGGGTCGCTTTCCTTCTGCACGAGCCCGTGGCTTTCGGCGGAGTAATGGCGCAGGGTTGCTCGACCAGCATTCTCCTGCTGCACGCGGTGTTCCGAATGAACTGCCTTCCCATCGATCGGATTGCGATTGCTTTAGTGGCTCTGGCTGCTTTGGCGCTGCCCGCCATGGCGGCAACGGAAACCGTGCTCTACAGCTTTCCGAATTCCGGGACGGGCTATCCCAGCGGAACATTATACTTCAGGAACGGCTCGCTGTACGGAACCGGCGCGGGCGATGGGAACGCGGGCGACGGACAGGTCTTCAAACTGACCAACTCGGGCGGCGCCTGGAAAGAAAACACGCTCGTGACATTCGACGGCGCAAACGGCTCCACACCTTTTGCGGGACTGATCCGTGATTCAAACGGCGTCCTGTACGGCACGACTTGGACCGGCGATGCCTACAACGGCGGAAACGTGTTCGCGCTGTACAAGAGTGGGGGAAAGTGGATCAGCTCCACGATCTGGGCGTTCGGCGGGACATCGGGCGACGGCACGCAGCCGGAGTGCGATCTCGTCATGGACAAATCCGGCAACCTGTATGGGACGACCTATGGCGGCGGCGCCTATAATCTGGGCACCGTGTTCGAATTGAGCAAGGTCAACGGTGTGTGGGCCGAGACTGTGCTCCACTCATTCGGGGCCAACGGCGTCGGGTGGGAACCTTATGCCGGGCTGCTCATGGACGGATCCGGGACGTTCTATGGGACCACGATCTACGGCGGTAACCACGGCAACGGCACGATCTTCAAGCTGTTTCAGTCCGGCGGCGTGTGGAAATTCAAGAGCATTTACTCCTTCACGGGCGGCAGCGATGGCTCTGAGCCTTTGGGCACGCTGATCAGGGATAAGAACGGCGCGCTCTACGGCACGACCTACGCTGGCGGCGCTCCCGACACGGGCGTAGCCTTCATGCTCTCGCGCTCCGGCGGTAAATGGACTGAGACCGTTCTTCACGTGTTCAATTGGCAAAATGGCGATGGCTATAACCCGCTTGCGGGGCTCCGCTGGAGTCCATCCGGCGGCCTTTACGGGACGACCCCCCGAGGCGGATCTCCCGGTGGGGGAACCGTGTTCGAACTTACACCTGGCGCGCCCGGCGGCGTGTGGACGGAGTCCATTCTCCACGGCTTCGCCGGCAATGCCGACGGGAGCTATCCGCAGGGCCGCGTTACCCTCGACGAGAACGGCGCCCTGTACGGCACCACTGAAATCGGTGGAACGGACAACCTCGGTACAGTGTGGAAGATTATCCCATAGGGACTGGGCGCGAAAGTTCAAACTGCCCAACTAGCCGGAGGCGAGACCGCCGGATGCCCGATGGGCAGTTGGGAGTATCTTGGGAGTAAGTGACCGTAAGTCATTGAGTGATGGTCCTCGAACTGCGCCCTGTTATCGCCAAGCGCCTTTATTTGCTACGTTTTTCGTCGAGTGCGGTGCGTTGACATCGTCGAACCTACGCGCTTTGGCTAAATAGCAACAGCTTGGAATAGATCTCTTCCTGCGCCGCGCGGAACGGTTCGTTCGCCCAATCTTCGACCGATCCACGCCTCCAAGCCGGCCCTTCAGCCGGCGTGAATTCGAATTCCAACCGAGATGCAATCCTCGCCGGATCGCGTCCAAGCAACTTAGCGCGGGCACGTTGGGCGGGCAGTTTCGCGGATTGCCCTCGGTGCTCTTGGTCAATAGCCACCCAGTGATCCTGATGCAGCAGCCTAGCAAGTGCTGTCGTAACGTCTCCGAAGTGTGTCCAGACTCGGACCCGACCCACCAAGCCGACTGGCAATTCCTAAATAGTTTGACATTGGCCGCAATGCGTGGCTCTCACGCAAGGAACTGCCATGGGGTGAGGCACATGCGACCTCCTGTTTTCTGTGCTGTCGTGCTTGCGGCGGGTATTTTTGGTACCCTGTCATTTGCGGCAACATTGGTTCCGATTGCCACGGTCCAGGGTAGCGTTTCGACGCTAGTAACGGGGGTGAACAAGAACGCAATCGTCACAGGTAGCTGGTACGACAACTCGGGCGTGGAGCACGGATTTTTCGGCTCCTACGACGGCAGCAATTATACGACCTTTGACATCGGCAGTGAAGGCACCGAACCACGCGCAATAGACAATCAAGGCTACATAGCGGGGGCCTATAATACCGACCCACTGAAATATCTGGCACTGCGAGAATTTGAACGTCTGCCCGACGGGACAATCTTAACGATATCCAAAAGGAGCAAGGAGCTGAGAGGCTATGCCGAAGGACTGGATAGCCGAAACAACGTTTTTGTGGGCGAGTACATGATAGGAAAAACGGGTTACGTTCACGGCTACTACGGCAAAGACGGGAGGTACAAAGGAGAAGTGCAAGTCGCCGGAAGCAACTTCTGGACTGGGCCGCGTGCCATCAACAATTCAGGCGTGATCAGTGGCTGGTTCAAAGGCCAAGGCAAGAACGAGGGATTCGTTCTGAATGCTGGTACCACAACGGTCGTCGATTACCCCAACGCGGACTCCATCGGCACCTACCTCGAAGGCATCAGCGACAAAGGCATTGTTTCCGGGTTTTGGTATGACGCGAACTACGTCAACTACGCGTTCATTTACGACCCCGCAACAAGCGTCTTTACTGATGTTGTGGTGCCCAATGCCACGACCGCCCAAGCTTGGCAGATCAGTTCCAACGGACTTGTAGTTGTCGATTCGGACGTTGGAAACTTCATCTATTGTTTAGAAAAAAAGAGCTGTCCGGTCGGAGGAGTCGAGGTAGGTGAGCACTCGATCCGGTCACCGCGCAAGCCGGTCGCGGCCCCTCCGCCAGCGCCGTAGCAGCTTCAACTTCTGCTCAGCATGCCATAGTCTCTTCCTGCTTCAAGCACTTGTTGGCCCACTCAGCGCACATTGCCTGCCACAATATTTCTCCTAGCAACACGAGTTAGGACGCGGCCGATTTTACCCAATCGTGATGATCGGTCAGTGCCATTGCTTGAGTGCATGCGTCAGCCACGCCCGCGAATTGCCGGCCCGTTCTTTGAGAAACGGCTCCCCAGTTGCTGTTCTTGAGGTCGGAAAACACAATCGGCCCTGGTGCATCGCCGCCCGGCAGCAAAAGGCATCCGGGAGAGTCCGCTTGGTCGCCGTCAAGAAATACGCATGACGGCCGTGAAAAGCGGCCTTGTACAACCATTTGACGACAACAATCTCGCGCAGCATCGTCTGCGCGCATTCATATTCGATGTATACCTCGCATTCAGAGTGTATGTTCATCAGTCTCGATGCCCACGGGGGCAAAACTACATTGACCGCTGAACGACGCAACAATGAATGGTTCGCTTATCAACCTCACAGCGGTAATTATTTATGGCGGATTAGACGCATAGGTAGTGCTATCCCTGTACGTGCGCGCGGCGAGGTGCTACCCTGACGAGAACCTGTCGAGGCGACCCCAATGAAACGCGTGTTCTTCAGCCTGTGCGCGGGCGCAATCAGCTGCGCACTGCTTCCAGCACTGGCAATTGCCCAGAGCAAAGAGACCGCCGTTTTGAGGTTCAATCACACGGACGGCGCGAACCCCACGGCAGGTCTGATCGATGTGAACGGCACGCTGTATGGCACAACCGCCTGGGGTCCGAACTGCCCCAAGGTGGGCACTGCCGGGTGCGGCACGGTTTTCTCGATTGACCCGACAACCCGCGCGGAGACGGTGCTCTATGCCTTTTGCAGCCAGCAGAACTGCACGGATGGTCAAACGCCCCAAGCCAGTCTGATCGATGTCAACGGCACACTGTATGGCACAACGCAATGGGGCGGCGCCGTGAACTGCGCCAATGCGGGTTATCTCGGTTGCGGCACAATCTTCTCGATTGACCCCACCACCGGCGCGGAGACGTTCGTGCATTCGTTTGGCAAGGGCAAGGACGGCACGCAGCCTTTGGCCGGGCTGATCGATGTGAACGGCACGCTTTACGGAACGACGAGCGGCGGGGGCGCGAACTGCCAAGGTAGCGGCGGTTGCGGCACAGTGTTTGCGCTCGACCCGAAGACCGGCGCGGAGACCGTGCTTTATTCCTTCTGTGCTCAGCAGAACTGTAGTGACGGAAGCGAGCCCTTCGCCGGTATCATTGACGTGAAGGGCACGCTATATGGCACGACGATGTTCGGCGGCGCCGACGGCGGCGGCACGGTATTTGGGTTCAATGTGAAAACCGGCGCGGAGACGGTGCTGCATTCGTTCAGCGGCGGCACGGATGGATCGGCTCCCGACGCCAGTCTCATCGACGTGAACGGCACGCTGTACAGCACGACGACCACGGGTGGTAGCAACGCGAACCGGCAGTATTGCGCTGGGGGCTGCGGCACGGTGTTTTCGCTCGACATCGGGACGGGCGTTGAGGCGGTGCTCTATGCCTTTTGCAATCATCCTATAAACCATGAATGTCGCGACGGCGATTTTCCCGTCGCCGGGCTGATCGATGTGAAGGGCATCCTGTACGGTACAACGCCTCTAGGTGGCACCTACTATCTTAACGGCACGGAAGGGGGCGTTCTGTTTGCGCTCGACCCGAATACCGGCGCGGAGACGGTGCTCCATGCATTCGGTGGCAGCAAGGACGGAAGGAATCCTGAGGCCAATTTGCTTGATGTGACGGGGACGCTTTATGGCACAACCATCGGCGGCGGCGACCATGACTACGGCACGGTGTTTAAGCTCAGGCCCTGAACGCGCATTCTACTATCGAAAGTCATCGAACTCGCCACGTCGAAACCGCGGTAGTGACGCATTTGGAATTTTACGGCCGAATCCGGTGAATGCCGAAGGTGTGCTGATAGATTGGGACTGCCAGAAGGTCGCGCTCTATACGGTTTGGTACAATTTCGCGCGGATCAATTCGTACGTGAAAATGGCCACGGCAATGGCGTGATGGCTTGGACACACTGGACGGTTGTAGACCCGCGCCGCTCCCATCATACCCCGCACAAAGGTTCCGAATGAAACGTCTTCCCATCAGTCAAATTGCGGCCGGTTTTGCGGCTCTGGCTGCTTTGGCGCTGCCCGCAATGGCGGCAACGGAAACCGTGCTCTACAGCTTTCCGGATTCCGGGACGGGCTATCCCCTCGGAACGCTGACTTTCGAGAACGGCTCGCTGTACGGCACCGGCGCAGGCGACCAGAGGGCTGGCAACGGACAGGTTTTCAAACTGACAAACTCGGGCGGTTCGTGGAAAGAAAAGATGCTCGTTACATTCGACGGCGAAAACGGCGCACTACCCTATACGGGACCCGTCCGCGGTCCAGGCGGAGTCTTCTACGGCACGACCTGGACCGGCGATGCCTACAACGGCGGAAACGTGTTCGCGCTGCACAAGAGCTGGGGAAAGTGGGTCGAACAAACGATCTGGGCTTTCGGCGGAACATCGGGCGACGGCACGCAGCCGGAGTGCGATCTCATCGTCGACAGGTCCGGCAACATCTATGGAACGACGTATTCCGGCGGCGCCTATAATCTGGGCACGGTGTTCGAGTTGAGCAAGGTCAACGGGGTGTGGACCGAAACCGTGCTCCACTCATTCATGGGCAACGGCGATGGGTGGGAACCTTATGCCGGGCTGCTCATGGCCGGATCGGGGACGTTCTATGGGACCACGCGATATGGCGGCAATTACGGCAACGGCACCGTCTTCAAGCTGTTTCAGTCTGGCGGCGTCTGGAAATTGAAGATCATTCATTCCTTCGCGGGTGGCAGCGATGGCTATGAGCCCTTGGGCACACTGATCACGGACAAAAACGGCGCGCTCTATGGCACGACTTATGCGGGCGGCGCTCCCGACACGGGTACGGTATTCATGCTCACGCCGTCCGGCGGCAAATGGACTGAGACCATTCTCCACGTGTTCAATTGGCAAAATGGCGATGGCTATAACCCGTTTGCGGGGCTCCGCTGGAGTCCGTCCGGCAGCTTGTACGGGACAACCTCCCATGGCGGCCACTGTGGTCCTCCGGGAACCGGAACCGTGTTTGAATTGACACAATCCGGCGGGGTGTGGACGGAGACCGTCCTCCACTGTTTCGCCGGCAATGCCGACGGGAGCTATCCGCAGGGCCGCGTTACCCTCGACAAGAATGGCGCCCTGTACGGCACCACTGAAATCGGTGGAACGGACAATCTCGGAACAGTGTGGAAGATTACTCCATAGGGAACACCCGCGGGCAGCCAGACAGGCGCCGATACCGTAGAGCGTCGCTTTCCTTCTGCACGAGCCCTGCCACAAAGCGCCATCGCAACACCACCCCCCGATTTGTCACGGCCCGCAACAGCGGGCCGCCCAGATGAAATTGACCCGCCAGGCGAAGGCGAGGAGAAGACTCTTCTCGATGGCGACGCGCCGATCGGTCGCAGCTGGGTGGCCCGCTGTTGCGGGCCATGACATGGATGGGACGGTGCGACACACTCCCAAACCGCAGCGTCTGCCCTCACCGATCTCAATAAGGCGTTTTGAAAAACTCTTGCGGCGGCGAGGTGCACACTTGCCGCCACGAAGCACCATCGCAACACCGCCCCCCGATTTGTCACGGCCCGCAACAGCAGGCCGCCCAGATGAAACTGACCCGGCAGGCGAAGGCGAGGAGAAGACTCTTCTCGATGGCGACGCGCCGATCGGTCGCAGCTGGGTGGCCCGCTATTGCGGGCCATGACATGGATGGGGTTGGTGCGACGCACTCCCAAACCGCAGCGTCTGCCCTCACCGATCTCAATTAGGCGTTTTGAAAAACTCTTGCGGCGGCGAGTTACGCACTCGCCGTCACAAAACACTATCGCAATACCGCCCCCCGATTTGTCACGGCCCGCAACAGCAGGCCGCCCAGATGAAACTGACCCGGCAGGCGAAGGCGAGGAGAAGACTCTTCTGTTGCGGGCCATGACATGGATGGGGTGGTGCGACGCACTCCCAAATCGCAGCGTCTGCCCTCACCGAGGGCAACAAAAGACTCCGGCAACAGGACAGATATTGGTGAATGGATGGATGTCCGTCGGGGAACGGAAAAACGTACCTCGTCGCCAGGGACGCAGTAATGGTGTAAGACTGTCCGAGCAGCGTGCTCTTGCTGCGCGCGGTGGTCCGAATGAAACGCCTTCCCATCAGTCAAATTGCGGCCGGTTTCGTGGCGCTGGCTGCTTGGGCGCCGTCCGCCATGGCGGCGACGGAAACCGTGCTGTACAGCTTTCCAGATTCCGGGACGGGCGAACCCCTCGGAACTCTGCATTTCAAGAACGGATCTCTGTACGGAACCGGTTCGGGCGACGAAAAATCTGCCGACGGACAGGTCTTCAAACTGACAAACTCGAACGGTGCCTGGAAGGAAACCACGCTCCTGACATTCGAAGGTGCCAATGGCTCCACGCCTTTTACGGGACCGATGCCCGGTGCGGACGGAGTCTTCTATGGCACGACTGCCTATGGCGATGCCTATAACGGCGGAAACGTGTACGCGCTACACAAGAGCGGGGGAAAGTGGGTCAGCTCCACGATCTGGGCGTTCGGCGGGACAGCGGGCGACGGCACCTCGCCGGACTGCGATCTCGTCATGGACAAATCCGGCAATATCTTCGGAACGACCTTTTGGGGCGGTACCGCTAATGCGGGCACGGTGTTCGAATTGAGCAACGTCAACGGTGTTTGGACCGAGACCGTGCTCTACTCATTCACCGGACAAAATGGCGACGGGTGGTTTCCCTATGCCGGGCTTCTCATGGCTGGATCGGGGACTTTCTACGGGACCACACAATACGGCGGTAACTACGGCAACGGCGCGGTCTTCAAGCTGTTTAAGTCCGCCGGCGTGTGGAAAGAGAAGGTGATCTACGGCTTCAGCGGCGCCGATGGCTATGAGCCCTTGGGCACACTGATCAGGGACAAGAACGGTGCGCTCTATGGCACGACCAAATTCGGCGGCGCTACCGACGAGGGCGTCGTCTTCATGCTCTCGCCGTCGGCCGGCAAATGGACTGAAACCACCCTGCACGAGTTCGATTCCTTTAATGGGGATGCCGCTAACCCAATCGCGGGGCTTACCTGGGGTCCGTCCGGCAGCCTTTACGGGACGACCACCAATGGCGGCGATCCCGGTTCCGGAATCGTGTTTGAACTGACACAATCCGGCGGGGTGTGGACGGAGACCATTCTCCACAGGTTCGGCAACAAGAGGGGCGACGGAGGCTATCTACAGGGCGGCGTTACCCTCGACGAGAATGGCGCCCTTTACGGCATGACCGCTGGAGGCGGAAAATACGGTTACGGAACGGTGTGGAAGATTACCCCGTAGGGAACACCGGAAAGCAACGAGTCACCCGCCGATGCCGCAGGGGGCCGCTTTCCTTCTGCATGAGCCCGTGGTTTTCGGTGGAGTAATGGCGTAGGGTTGCTCGACTAGCATTCTCCTGCTGCGCGGTGGTGCGAATGAAACGCCTTCCCATCAGTCAAATTGCGGCCGGTTTTGCGGCCTTGGCTGCTTTGGCGCTGCCCGCCATGGCGGCAACGGAAACCGTGCTCTACAGCTTTCCGGATTCCGGGACGGGCTATCCCAGCGGAACATTATACTTCAAAAACGGGTCGCTGTACGGAACTGGTGCGGGCAACTACAGGTATGGCGATGGACAGGTTTTTAAACTGACAAACAAAGGCGGGGCCTGGAAAGAAAAGACTCTCGTTACATTCGACGGCGCAAATGGCTCCGCGCCGTTTGCGGGACTGATCCGCGGTGCGGACGGAGTCATCTACGGCACGACTGCCTATGGCGATGCTTACAACGGCGGAAACGTGTTCGCGCTGTATAAGAGTGGGGGAAAGTGGGTCAGCTCCACAATCTGGGCGTTCGGCGGGACATCGGGCGACGGCACGCTGCCGGAGTGCGATCTCGTCATCGACAAGTCGGGCAATCTATATGGGACGACCTATGGCGGTGGCGCCTATAATCTGGGCACCGTGTTCGAGTTGAGCAAGGTCAACGGGGTTTGGACCGAGTCCCTGCTCCACTCGTTCGCAGGAAATGGCGACGGGTGGGAGCCTTATGCCGGGCTCCTCATGGCGGGAGCGGGGACCTTTTATGGGACAACCATGTACGGCGGCAATTACGGCAACGGCACGGTCTTCAAGCTGTTTCAGTCTGGCGGCGTGTGGAAATTGAAGATCATTCACTCCTTCGCGGGTGGCAGCGATGGCTATGAGCCCTTGGGCACGTTGATCAGGGACAAAAACGGCGCCCTTTATGGCACGACCTACGCGGGCGGCACTTACGACGTGGGGACAGTCTTCGAGCTCTCGCCGGCCGGCGGCAAATGGACCGAATCCGTTCTGCACATCTTCCAGTTTGATAATGGCAGCAATGATGGCAATAACCCAATCGCGGGCCTTCGTTGGGGTCCGTCCGGCACACTCTACGGGACGACCTCCGAGGGCGGCACTCCTGGTTACCCGGGAGTGGGAATAGTGTTCGAACTGACGCAATCCGGCGGCGTGTGGACCGAGACGATTCTCCACAGTTTTGAGGGCAATGCCGACGGGAGCTATCCGCAGGGCGGCGTTACCCTCGACAAGAATGGCGCCCTATACGGCACCACTGAAATCGGTGGAACGGACAATCTCGGAACGGTATGGAAGATTATTCCATAGGGGACACCCGCGAGCGGCGAGGCAGACGCCGATGCCTTAGAGGGTCGCCCTCCTTCTGCACGAGCCCGTGGCTTTCGGCGGATTAATGGCGCAGGGTTGCTCGACCGGCATTCTCCTGCTGCGCGCGGTGGTGCGAATGAAACGTCTTCCCATCAATTGCATTGCGGCCGGTTTCGTGGCGCTGGCTGCTTTGGCGCTGCCCGCCATGGCGGCAACAGAAACCGTGCTCTACAGCTTTCCGGATTCCGGGACGGGGGAGCCCCTCGGAACTCTGCATTTCAAGAACGGATCGCTGTACGGAACCGGTTCGGGCGATGAAAAAACTGCCGACGGACAGGTCTTCAAACTGACAAACTCAGGCGGTGCCTGGAGAGGAAAGACGCTCGTTACATTCGACGGCGCAAACGGCTCGACACCTTATACGGGGCCCATCCGCGGTCCGGATGGAGTCTTCTACGGCACGACTTATACCGGCGATGCCTACAATGGCGGAAACGTTTTTACGTTGGTCAAGAGCGGGAGAAAGTGGGTCGAACAGACGATCTGGGCGTTCGGCGGGACATCGGGCGACGGCACACAGCCCACCTGCGATCTCGTCATCGACAAATCCGGCAATATCTTCGGAACGACCTTTTATGGTGGCACCGCCAATGCGGGCACGGTGTTCGAATTGAGCAAGGTGAACGGCGTGTGGACCGAGTCCGTGCTGCTCTCGTTCACCGGAAAGGAGACCGGCTGGTTTCCCTATGCCGGGCTCCTCATGGACGGATCGGGAGCTCTCTACGGGACCACATTCTATGGCGGCGACAGTGGCGGCGACGGCACGGTCTTTAAGCTGTTCAAGTCCGGCGGCGTGTGGAAGGAGAAGGTGATCTACTCCTTCGGCGGCAGCGATGGCTATGAGCCTTTGGGCACGCTGATCAGGGACAAAAACGGCGTCCTCTATGGCACGACTCAGGCTGGCGGCGCCTGGGACGTGGGCGTGGTCTTCATGCTCTCGCCGGCCGGCGGCAAATGGACTGAAACCGTCCTGCACACCTTCCCGTTTCAGAATGGCAGCAACGATGGCTATGAGCCAACCGCGGGGCTCACCTGGGGTCCGTCCGGCAGCCTTTATGGGACGACCTCAGCCGGCAATGGAGGTGACGGAACCGTATTCGAACTGAGGCAATCCGGCGGCGTCTGGACGGAGACCATTCTCCACCAATTCAGCCACAAAAAGGGCGACGGAGGCTTTCCGCAGGGCGGCGTTACCCTGGACAAGAACGGTGCCCTTTACGGCATGACCTTTGGGGGCGGAAAATACGGTTACGGGGAGGTGTGGAAGATTACTCCATAGGGGATCGCCCTGCGAGAAGCCAGGCAGTCGCCGATGCCGTAGAGGGTTGGCTTTCCTTCTGCAGTAGCCCGTGGCTTTTGGCAGAGTAGTGGCGCAGAATCGCCCGATTGTTTTGCCGTTGCTGCGTGCCACTCCGTTTACTGCGATCAGAATTCACTCGCGTCTTGCACGCGTTCCGAACTGACCGGGCTGCTTGCGCGAAATCTCGCGAGTCCGTTGGCCGGATGACAATTTGACCTGGTGCTGTGGGGCGGGCGCATTGCCTCGTCCCCGCGTGATGAGCAAAGCTGCGAGGACAAGGCCGAGCACGACACTGGCGATACCGCCGTAAAGCGTCATGGCACCGACAACCTTGACGTCCGCCTCGGAATGATTGGCCCCGTCATAGAGCCCGGCGATGTAGAAGAGGCCCGGACTGGACTTGATGTAGGTCACCGGTACCGGACCGATCGAGGTCCTGTTGTAGGCGGGCTCGTCGACCCCGATGGTCTTCGTCAGAGTCTTTCCGTCCCTGGTCGTGTAGGCTACATCGAGCCACCAGGTGTATTTCGGACCGTTCAGGACTCCGCCGAACCGCTCGGCCTTGTTGGTGATCCTGCCGTCGACGACCACACCTCCGGCCGCAAGAGTGTCCGCGTTCTGGCGCGTTTGCAGGCCTGCCATGTAGCTGCCGAACGTCAGTACAAGCGAAAGCATCAGCATTGCCGCCACGCTGACAATGACCTGATCTCTCGTCGACGTGATCATGGTGACTTCTCCTGCCTTCTTTGGCTGGCGCAATAAGTTTGCCAACCCGGTGAACGGCCGGGAGTATCACTGTAAAAGGTTAGCACCGTGCAAATTGGGCCAAAGGCATTAATCTGGAGCGCTATCCAATTGGGTTGAATCACCCTCCCCCATGGTGTCATCCTCGCGCAAGCGGGGACCCAGGGGCAAGCTACGTGCGGTTGCCCCTGGGTCCCCGATGACGCGCTGTCGCGCGTCTCGGGGATGACATGTTTGAAAATGAATCGGTCGACGCGATATATATTCCCCGTGGTTTGATCGGGGACGGTAGCGCCAATTTTTTGTTCTCGTAAATCTGTATGGCATCGCCAAATTCTGTCGGCCGCGCACTTCACGGCGTGATGATATCGCTCATCGTTTTGGCGCGAGTTCCCGCATGACCGAAAAGCCGTTCAAGTCGGCTATCGGGAGGTAGAGCCTGTGGGACGATGCGTCGACGGCGACCGAGTGCGCATTCGGTCCGGCGAAAGTATCGCCAAGCGCCTCCGGCACAGCGGGGTTTGCGATGTTGAACGTCGAAAGAACCCCGGATTCTCCCGCCACGTAGAGCCTCTTCAATTCCCGGTCGACCGCGAGAACGTCGGGGTCGTGCCCTGCGGGATAGCGGCCCAGTACCGCGCCGCTTGAGAGATCGACGGAGAGAAGTACGTCATTGCCGTCGCATGCCACATATCCGATTGCCGCATCAGGCGCGAGGGCCAGGCCGTGGGGATGTTCGCAGCCGGGCAGCGGATAGAAGCCGATCCGGGTATTTTTCCGCGGATCGAAAATGGCAAGCTCGTTCTTCGACTGAACGGGTGCATACAGCTTCGAATTCATGGATTCATATTGAACATTGCCGACTTCACCTCCGGCGGCAACGCGCGTGAGGAAGCGATTGGCATCCGTATCGATGACCAGGACGGCCGATCCCAACTCGTCCGACACGAAGAGTCGCCTGTCCGGCGCATCGAACGCGAGGCCATCGGGAAACACGCCACCGGGAAGTCGCGCGACCTCCTGCAAAGTGTTGGCATCGACGACCACAACGGCGCCAGTACCGGCGGAGAGACCAAGCATACCAAGGCCAACCGCGACCGATGGCCCCAGACCGGCGCCGGGGACGCTTGCATATACGCGATGCAATTCGGGTACCACGAGGACGCCGGTTACCCTGGGAAAACCTTCAAGCCGTTTCAAAACCCGGTTTCGTTCGGTATCGAAGACCAGAAGCCTGCCCGCTCCCATCATCGAAACATAAAGACGCTTCGCGTCCGGATCGATGCTCTGATAGTCGATACGGCCTGCGGCCGGCCCCAGCGCAACATCGGCGACACGCGTAAACAGACGGCTCTCAAATTGGCGCGGCGGCTTGCCGGCGCCCGCAGCGAGTGCGGTGCTGCCGCCAAACAGGCAGATGCAGGCGATCCCCGCGGCCTGGCGCAGCAATCGATGGAACGGCATGGACATCACCTTGGGGCTGGCAAGCTGGCGCTACGGGACGCCGACGAGCAGATAGTATAACGCGCCAAGCGCGGAACAGCCGACAAGCGTTGCGATCATCCCGACCTTGAAGCGGAATATCGCGATCATTGCGGCAGCCGAGAGTGCAAGCGCCGGCCAGTTCACACTGCCGGGCACCGGCAGGCTCACGGTGAATCCGTAACCCCGGATCGCGACCACTTGCGCAAACAATGTGTGCAGCGCGAACCAGATCGCGAGATTGAGGATCACGCCCACCACCGCGGCGGTGATTGCCGAGAGCGCAGCGTTGAGCGACGTATTGCCGATCAACGCTTCGATGTAGGGTCCGCCCAGAAAAATCCAGATGAAGGGCGGCACGAAGGTCGACCACATGGCCAGCACGCCGCCCAGTGTGCCCGCGAAGACGGGATTGAGCGCCCCGGGATGACGAAACGCTGCCATGAAGCCGACAAATTGAACAACGCAGATCAGCGGCCCCGGCGTGGTTTCGGCAAAACCAAGGCCGACCAGCATCTCGCCCGGCCTGAGCCAGTGATATTTTTCGACGGCCTGCTGCGCCATGTAGGCCAGCACGGCATACGCACCGCCGAACGTAACGACGGCCATCTTGCTGTTGAAGGCAGCAATGCTGGTGAACACATTGGCCGGGCCGCGCAGCGCGAGCAGCAGCACGAGCGGCCCAAGCCAGACGATCCCGCCGATCGCCAGCACCTTTACGACACGGAGAAACGACGGCCGCACATGGGCGGGAATTTCGCGGGCGAAGGCGGTATCGATCGTGGCGGGCGTATCGCCGGCTCCTTCGGCGGCGCCCTGCCCGCCGGCCGCCATGAACCAGTCCGGCCGCCATCTGTTACCGGCAAACCCGACAAGCGCCGCCGCAAGAATGATGAGTGGGAAAGGTGCGGCGAAAAAGAAAATGCCGATGAATGCGAACCCGGCAATGACGACCGACGCCGGGCTTTTGAGCGCGCGCTTGCCGACGCGCACCACCGCTTCGAGCACAACGGCCAGCACGGCAGCTTTCAGGCCGAAGAATAGCGACTGGACGATTCCGATATCGCCGAATGCGGCATAGACCCAACTCAATATGCCGAGCGTGATGAGGCCGGGGAGAACGAACAGAACGCCCGCAACAATCCCTCCGCGCACGCGATGCAGCAGCCAGCCGATATAAATTGCCAGCTCGTGCGCTTCGGGGCCGGGAAGAAGCATGCAGTAATTGAGCGCATGCAGGAACCGCGTCTCGCCGATCCAGCGTTTTTCCTCGACGAGGATGCGGTGCATGACGGCGATCTGCCCGGCCGGTCCGCCGAAGCTCAGGGCGGCAACGCGTGCCCAGGTCCAGGCCGCCTGACGAAAGGAAATAGCGTGGTCGAACGGAGCTTGCCGGGCCGGGCCGAGACCATTCATTGGGCATTTCCGAAACCTGCCGGCGGCCAGCTGTGTGCTTCGGTCTGCAGGTTTGCGCACCATGCGTAGAGGGCGTCGTACATCACCAGGCCGTGGCGCAGCATTTCGTGGTCGTCGGCGAAGTTGTGAGACAGGCCCAGCGAAATCGCATAGAGACCGGCCGACTGTGGCGTCAGATCGAGCCGCGAGGTGTCCGCTCCACGCACAATGCGTGCGAGATGCTGCAAACCCTTGTCGGCCAGCCGGTATTTTTCAAGAAAGGCATCGAAGCTGCATTTGTCTCCGACGTGACTCAGTTCGACGCCGGGAATGTCGTAGGGCGTTGCGCCAGTCTCGCCGGCGACGGCGAGAACGCGATCGGCGGGCACAAAGAGAAACCCGGCATCCGCATCGATGAAGCGGCGGATGAGCCAGGGACAGGCTATCCGGTCAATTTTTGGCCGCTCGCGCGTGACCCAGCGTGTCGGCGTGTCGTTTGAACGTTGTGATTTTGCGGCACTTGCTGACGGAGTATCCATAGTTCGCCCTCCTTGAACCACAAGGTTTGGGCAGAGCTTGGACGACCATCGTCTCAACGGGAGCCTGCATTCCCGTAGCGTCAAATTATCGTCTGCCGCGCAGCGGTCAAGAGCTCCTCCTCCGCGCGAAGCGCGGGGGAGGGGGACCGCGAAGCGGTGGAGGGGGCGGCGGCCTGTACGGTGCTGACAATCACACCCTCAGTCGCTTCGTCGTTCAGAATATCCCGAGCTGCCGTTCGCAATACCCGAATCCGGTTCTCGCCAAGCCAACGATCTCTGCGCTTGTCGTGAGTCCACTGCCTCTATCAGATGCTGTCGCTGAAAACGCAACCGGTTCGATCGTCCGCCGCAAATCCATTTCTACAGCAGCACTTCCGGGAGCGCCATCTTGCGCCGCAATTTGGGCGCGCGTTTGAGCGTGAGGACCGGTGCGCGCATCTGGGTTCTCTACGACTTGTTCTGCTGCGTATGATTGCATCTGGCTAAAATTCAAACCGCTCGTGGGCCGCCGCCCCCTCCACCGCCTTCGGCGGTCCCCCTCCCCCGCGCTTCGCGCGGGGGAGGAACCTGTAACAGTCACGATGCGTGAATCTCGTAGCCCACGATGGGGGAGGAAAGCAGATTTGGCGGCCCCGAGCGAAGCACGATTCCGGGCCCGATTAGCAAATCCATCAAAATTCTCCAATTCCGGGCATTCGAAGCAGAAAGTTGGGACTCATTTAACCCGATGCCAAGGTTCGAGGGACACGCTGCCCGCGGAAATGATACTATTTGCGGACTGCGGGAGGACCATCGCATGAAGAGAATGCTTCTGGCCGGTGTCGTGATGGCCATGGCCTTGATCGCGCCGTGTGCCTATGCACAGAATCAACCAACCGCGCTCAAGATCGTCACCACGAAATGCCCCGGCGGCAAGCAGGGAGCGGCTTATGCCGGGTGTACAATCGTCGCCACAGGCGGAGCGCCGCCATACAGTTTTTCGGTCGACGCGACCGACAATTATCCGCCCCTGCCGGAAGGCCTGTCGATCGATGCCGCAAGCGGGTCTGTCAGCGGAGCCCAGATCGGCGGCCAGGGCACGTATGCCCCGCGCATCATCGTGACCGACAGTACAAATGCGCAGGCCAGCCAGCAGATCGCATTTGCAATCAAAGGCGCAAACAAGTTCCTCGCGAAGATCTTCCCCGCGAATTCGATTTTCCATCACCGGATGGACCAGGCGACGACCGGGCTGCCCGTGGACACCTCGCCGGCCGCGCCGATCTATTCCGGCTATCTTTCAGCGACGGTGAAGCCCTTTTTCGGCAACAATTCGAACCTCCCGTTTCCGAACGGGATTCCGTCGTTCTCGGTGCCCTATAATCAACCCGACGTGTCGGTGACGACGACGGTCTACCAGTCCTATTTCACTTCGGGGCCGATCCCGGCGAACGCGCCGGTCGAAGGTACGAGCCAGTCGACAGGCGATCGGCATGTTCTGATCTATCGCTCCAGTGGCCCGGGGACCCATCCGGCGCTCTATGAGATGTGGCAGGGGATTTATCTGAATCCTGGATGGACGGATTCATCCAACGCGCTTTGGCCGAACACGAACGGCAATGCGCTGACGCCGCAGGGCAAAGGCACGTCCGATGCAGCCGGGCTGCCGGTGGCGCCGTTGCTGGTGAATGCCGACGAGGTGATCGGCTCAGGCACGCCTTCGGCGCCCAACGGCACCGTGCGCCACCCGATCAGGTTCACGCTGAATCATATGCTGAACTACTGGGTGTGGCCGTCGACACAGTCGGCCGGCGTGGGTTCCTGCACGAAAAAGGACGGCCAGACGATTCCCACTGAATCGGAAATATCGCAGGCAACGCCGCCCGCCAGCTGCACGATGACGGGACCTGCCGGGGAGATCTACCGGCTGCAAGCCTCGGTGCAGACGCCCACTTGCGCTGCGACCAGCCCGCAGGCGGCGATCATCATCACGGCGTTCCGCAACTACGGCATCATTCTCGCAGACAATGGCGACAGCGGCGGGCTGATCGGCACGCCCGACGCGCGCTGGAACGACAACGACCTTTCCTGCCTCACAAGTCTCATCCTTGGGAATTTCGAGCCGGTGAACGTCTCCAGCCTGATCGTGCACAACGACAGCGGTGCCACGAAGCAGTGAGATAGGTAATTCGCCGACGGGATACTTTTTCAAAGAAACTTCGTCATGGCCGGGCCACCCCGGTCCGCGCGAGAGCGCGGCCGGAGTGCAGGCTGCCCGGCCACCCATGAAAACCAGGTCAGGAAACGAGCCGCCGTGCGCGCTTCCTGGCGCCTATCATCCAAACGGCGCCGAAGGCGTCGCGGGGAACCTTGGCCGGCACCATGTTCATGGGTGGTCGGGACAACAGCCCGGCCATGACGGCGGTGGTCCCAAGAGTCAAATTCTGGCGAGAGAACGGCGGTCACGAGCATGTGCTTCGTGAATTCCGACTCCGACCCAGATTTTCGCGGAAGCGGGGTGCCAGCCCCGTCAGAAATTCGCAAGTGAACGCTGGTCCTGTGCCGGTATTCACCGTATCTCAGGGCTTATGACTGCCACCGCCTCTCCGCCCTCGCAATCGTCAGAGTCCGTTTTCGATGCCGCCGCCGATGCGCTGCAGTCGGAGGCGGTTGTTCACCATCCCAAACTTCGCGAAGCGATTGCGCTCGTGGAGGCGCGCAAATTTGGCGCCGCGGAAGCGATTTTGCAGAAATTCCGCAAAGCCCACTCGCGCAGCGCGGAGGCGTTGCAGATCCTGGCCGAAATCGCGGAAGACGAGGGCCGTCTGGAAGACGCCGTGGCGCTGTTTGCCGAGTGCATCGCTGTGGCGCCGAACTTCAATCTCGCGCGCTACGGCTATGCGTGCGCGCTCAGAGAGGCGAAGCGGCCCGACGCCGCTCTCACCCAGGCGCACGAACTCGTCCGGCGCGATCCGAAACAGCCGCTTTTTCTGCAGATAGAAGCCAGGGCGCTCGAGGATCTCGAAAATCACGCTGCCGCAGCCGAGGTGTGGCGCCGCCTCATCGAAGCGTGGCCCACGCAGGCCGAGCTCTGGACACACTATGCGCGCGTGCTGAGAGGGATGGGTGCGAGAGAGGATTGCATCGCCGCCTACCGCGAGGCTATCGCATGCGCCCCCTCTTACGGCCTCGCCTGGCAGGGCCTGGCCGATTTGAAGACCTTCCGCTTTACGGGGATGGACGTGGAGCAGATGGAGCGGCAGCTGGCGCGCGCCGATTTACCCGCGGCGGACCGCATCGCGCTGCTCTTCGCGCTCGGAAAGGCTTACGCCGACATGCAGCGCTACGACAAATCCTTCGCCAACTACGCCAGGGGCAACGCGCTGCAGCATCTGGGGCGGGTTTACGACGCAAGCGTGCTCACGGCCCATGTCGCGCACTGCAAGCGTCTGTTCACGGCCGACTTTTTTCACGCGCGCGCGCAGTTCGGTTGCGCGATTATGGACCCCGTCTTTATCGTCGGCATGCCGCGCGCCGGATCGACGCTGGTCGAGCAGATTATCGCCAGCCATTCGCAGATCGAAGGCACGGCCGAGCTTCCGATCGTGGCGACGATTGCGCGTGAGCTCGCAAAGCAGCACGGCGCTGCCCGCTATTCGGACCTGCTGGCGACGCTGGATGCGGCCGAGTTGAAGCGCTCGGGCGAAGCATATCTGGAAGCCGCGGCCCCGCACCGCAAGCACGGCAAGCTTTTCTTCACCGACAAGATGGGCGGCAATTTCTTTCACATCGGCCTCATCCACCTGATGCTGCCCAACGCCAGGATCGTGGACATGCGCCGCCATCCGCTCGCGTGCGGGGTTTCCAATTTCGTCCAGATGTTCGCCAATGAGATGAAGAATGCCTCGCGGCTTTCCGATATCGGGCAGCACTATCGCGACTACGTCGAACTGATGGCCCATTTCGAGCGCGCGCGGCCGGGCAAGGTGTTGCGTGTGTTCTATGAGGAACTCGTTTTGAATCCGGACGCCGAAATCCGCCGCCTCCTGGCATTCATCGGCGTGCCGTTTGAAGAGGCGTGCCTCGCTTTTAACGAAACGAAGCGTGTTCTGACCACGGCGAGTTCCGAGCAGGTGCAACAGCCGCTTCACCGCGACGCGCTCGAATACTGGCGCAACTACGATACCTGGCTCGCCCCATTGAAAGCAGCTCTCGGCCCTGTCCTCGACGCCTATCCACAAGTGCCTGCTTTCGACTGAGCAGCGAAGCGATCGGACGGAACCGGTGCCGGCTGCAGGGATCGAAACCTTCCCAGGAATGCTACACCTGGCATCAGCCAGATACTGGCTCAAATTTGTCCACGCGGCATGGTCCAGACATGCCGGAGAGGTTCGTGCCAGCTGGGTGGTTGAGACTGCAATGGAGTGTCGCGCATCATTGCACGGCGTGATTCCAACTCCTCTCCTCCAAAGCATTTCACGAAATCTGTTTCTTAGAAACGAACGGAACCGAGATGAAGAGCTTCACCCGGCGGATTACCCAGATTCTGCTCTTCTCGACAATGCAGCTCATGCACGCGTAAAGCTTGGTGATACCGAGCTTGAGTACAATCGTCGTGCCTTGAAAAAACGGTCGACGCCGGGAAACAAGAAATATTTAACTCGGCGAGGAACTGTCTAACCGCAATTTTCCAAGAGAATTGAGCGCTCGATATTGCGTGGTGCCCAGGGGCGGAATTGAACCACCGACACGCGGATTTTCAGTCCTGTTTTAAGCGCGACGTTTCAATGGCTTACCAGCGAGGAACCGTCTAACCGGACAATAGAACTCAATGGCTTATCGGCATTCCGTCTAACGAACTGCCATTTTGATTTCAAATTACGCACTACTGCCGTCGATGGCGTTCGACATTGCCTGCGGTCCATATCGACTTCTGGACGTCTTCCCAGTAGACTTGCCATGATGAACCGGATTGGGGGAATCACATGCCGCGGCATAGATATCTGATTTATTCTTCGTCGTGTGTGCACAACGCGATGTTGGGGGTCTTCCTGCTGTTTGCCGCGCTAATGGCATCTGCAACGGCGAATGCGAAATTCAAATCCTTTGATCTGCCCGATGGACAGTCAGAAACTGATCCTTACAGCATCAATAATAACGGTGACATTGCAGGATATTACTGGAGCAGCAAGGACTCGACATCACATGCATTCGTGCGGCTGGCAGACGGTACAATCACGACATTCGAGGCGCGAGGATCGGGGAACACGGACACGTATGCGTCCAGCATCAATGATGGTGGTGCTGTCACGGGAACCTATATCGATCAAGAGGGCCTTCCACACGGTTTCGTGCGAAAGCCAAGTGGCAAGATTATTGAGTTCAATGCAGGAGGTTATGAAACATACGCGATGAGTATAAACGCAAAGGGCTGGGTGACCGGTTCCTACGCCTATGAAGGTCTCCTGACGCACGGTTTTTTGAGGGCGCCGGACGGCACCGTCACGACGCTGGGTCTTAACGCTCAATACCCCGCACCGCTCAGCATCAATGACAAGAGGCGAGTTACCGGATGGTATCCGCCACCCAATGGTGGCGTCACTGGTTTTTTGATTTCATATGACGGCAAGACGAAGCTCATCACTTGTCCGAACGCTTATGTTACATACCCGCAGAGTGTCAATGATGAGGATTTTGTGGCGGGGTATTGCGGAGGCGCGATAGAGAATGGCTTTATTCGCCGTTCTGACGGAACAATTACTGTTTTTCACCCGCCAGAAGCCATTTTTACGCAGGCGCTGAGCATCAATAGCGCGGGAGACATAACGGGGTGGTACCGCAAAAGCGTTATGAACGATCCCGCTGTTTACGGATTTGTGCGTTTTGCGGACGGGAAAATAAAAACGTTCAGTGTACGGGGTGCGGGAAGGAATCAGGGCACGTGGCCACAAGCCATCAATAATACAGGGATCATTACGGGGTTTTACTTCGACTCCCAGGAGCGTTGTCACGGATTCGTCGGAACTCCGTAGGACGCCAGAGCCAGAGGCACTCCAGCTGACACGATCAGCCACGCCGCCCTCCAAGTCACACGGCGTCCTTAAGTCGGTAGACACTCGCACGGCTGATCGAGAGAGCCGCAGCTAATCGAACCACCGACACGCGGATTTTCAGTCCGCATATCGGCTGGGGTCGGCAAGAGGCAACCTGTCCGCTTTGGGTCATTTGCTGCCGTCCGGCCGTGGTGGATTCGCGGTCATTCATATCTCCTGTCAAAGGAATCGGTCGACGCGATACATATTCCCCATGGCTTGATCGGGGACGGTACTGCCAACGTTGTCTGCTCTCGTGAATCTGTATGGCGTCGCCAAATTCTTCAAAGTAATCTTGAACGCCCATCGTCAGGAGGTCGAGCCATGTTTCGCCGAATCTGCAAGCCCTTCATCCTGCTGGCCAGCACCCTGTTCCTCGTTTCCGTCGCCAGCGCCAATCCCGCCGCGCCATCCGACAGCGCCACTGCGCTGCTGGAGAAAGCCGTGAACGGCGACTGGCGTTCGGCTGCGCACAAGGCGCGCGATCAATACCGGCACCCCATCGAGACGCTGCAATTCTTCGGCCTCAAGCCCGACATGACCGTCATTGAATTGCAGCCGGGCAGCGGCTGGTACACCGAAATTCTCGCCCCCGTCCTCTACGCGCACGGCCATTTGCTCGAAGCTGCCGATCCGAAGTTCGCCGACAAGATCAAGGCCAATCCGGCCGTGTTCGGGCACATCGGGGCGATCATCCCGTTCGACCCGCCCAAACAGGTGCGACTGGGCGCTGAGAATTCTGCCGACATGGTGCTCACTTTCCGCAACGCGCATGACTGGCTCATGGACAGCCCGGATACGCTTGCTGCCGTCTTCAGATCCGTGTTCGACGTGCTCAAGCCCGGCGGCGTCCTGGGCTTCGAGGAGCACCGCGCCAGGCCGTTCGCCACAGCCACGGAAAGCGCGATGGCGCTTCATCGCATTCCGGAGGATTACCTGATCGCGCTGGCGCTCAAGACGGGTTTCCGCGTGGACGGCGTCTCCGAGATCAACGCCAATCCCAAAGACCCCGAAGACATCAACGTGCATCGCCTGCCACCGGACCTGTCCGGTCCCGCAGCCGAGCACGCGAAGATGCAGGCCATCGGTGAATCCGACCGCATGACGCTCAGGTTTGTGAAGCCCTGACGGCCGCGGTCACCGCTGAACCGGTCGGGGCGCGATACATATTCCCATGATTTGACCGGGATGGCGCCGCCAACATCGCCTTCTCTCGTGAATCTTCATGGCGTCGCCACATTCTGCCTTCTTCATCGAAATCGCTCCGTTCGATGCGATTGTTACGAACGAACCCTGTGCGGTTCCCGATCCGCATGAAGAAACATGCGGGATTAAGGGCACATTCTTCGGGTTTACACCGCACGTCCTGTTAGGGGGTCTGTCGCTATAATCGCGCATGAAAAATTCATCGCGCCGAATTTGGAGTGGGCTGATGGTGGCGGGCAATATCGGGCACGCAACCAGGTTCCTCCGCGTGAATCTCCTGTTCGCGCGGCTTGTCGCGCTCGGAAAGGACACGCGCGGCGTCTCGGCCATATTGTTCGCGCTGTCGGCGCCGGCTCTGATCGGCGCCATGGGATTGGCGGCGGAAGTCTCCTACTGGTATTCCGACAACCGGGCGATGCAGCATGCGGCCGACTCGGCCGCTATCGCGGCGGCGACGAACGGCGGGGCGAGCTCCGCTGCCGAGGCGCAGGCCGTTGCCGCTCAATACGGCTTCCAGAACGGTAGCGGAAGTGTAACGGTCACAGTCACCCGGCCAGCTCTGGCCACCAACTGCCCCGCAAATTGTTATCAGGTCGTCATCTCCGACAAGGTGCCGCTCTATCTCTCCGCTGTCGTGGGCTACAGGGGAACCACGTCGGCCAACGGTCATGCGGCCACTCTGATCAGTGCGACTTCAGTCGCGACACAAGGCAAGGCCTATCCCTACTGTATCCTCGCGCTGGCAAGCAGCGGCGCCCAGGGGATCACATCCAATGGCGCACCCAATGCGGACCTGAACCACTGCAATACGATGTCCGACACGTCCGCCAGATGCGTCGGACACAACCTCGACGCGGCCATTGGTGACGCGAATCAGACTGATAGCGGCTGCGGTATCATCCAGAATTCCAGCCAGCCGCTGGTGAGCGATCCTTACGCGTATCTCGCAAGCCACATTCCCACGAACACCTGCTCGACCTATCCGCAGGAACCAGCGACAAAAAAGGACCCGCCTCTGCCGCCAGCGAACCTATGGTCCGGAACCTACACGGAAGGCGCTGCGACGATCGCCTGCGGCGATCAGCAGCTCACAGGAAACACCACGATCAACAACACCGTACTTGTAATCGAAAACGGCCAGCTGGACTCGAACGGCTTCACGCTTACCGGAACCAATCTGACGGTCATTTTCAGCGGCAGCAACACCGCTCCCTATCAGCATATTCCCTCGGGCGGCGGAACACTCGACATAAACTCTCCCAGCACGGGAATATGGAGCGGCGTGTCGATCTATCAGGACCCCGCTCTCACGAACAATGTGAACGTGGCGGCGGCAGGCAACAGCCCGACCTGGAACATCAGCGGTCTTATCTATCTTCCCCACGCCAGCGTCACATTCAGCGGTGCCGTCAACAAGTCCAGCCACGGCCAACTCTGCTTCGAGCTCGTCGTCGACAATGTCACAGTCAACGGCACCGGGGACATCTTCGCCAACGATACCCAGTGCAACACCCAGGGGCTTGCCCAGGTCTGGGGCGGCGCGCGCGGACAAATCGTGGCGTAACCCGGTGATCAGCGCCTCCGCCATGAGGAATTTTCTTCGCGATTCGCGCGGCGCGGCGGCTGTCGAGTTCGCGATCTTTTCGCTCGTGCTGGCATACAGCACGATGAATGCGGTGGATATCGCCTTCTATACGCACGAACGCATGGAGGTCGCCAAGGCGGCGCAGGTGGCGGCCGAAACGGTTTGGTCTACCTGCAACAACGTGCAGATAGACTTGCCCGCAACCCAGAACTGCCCTGGGCTCAATGCCGCCATTCAAACAGCGATCTACAGCACGGGGCTCGGTCAGGCCGTCTCACTCGCGAGTGGATCTCCATCTGAAGGCTACTATTGCGTCAACACTTCCGGCTCCCTGCAACAGGTTGGATCGCTGGCAAGCAAACCGGCCGACTGCTCGGCAGTAGGCAGTCCCACGACGTCGCCCGGCGATTATATCCTCATCTCGGCGACTGCGCCTTATTCGGCCTTCTTCAGGGTGTCCGTCATGGGTGTGATTGGCCTGACCTCCATCACCCAAACGAGCTGGATGCGCGTCGGATGAGCCATTGCGTTCCCTTCGGGCGAAACCGCCTGGTTGCGTGCTCGCGCGGCACCACGGCAGTCGAATTCGCAATTCTTGCGCCCGTCATCTTTGCGCTGTTGATCGGCACGATCACCCTCTGCATTGCGCTCGGCTCGCAAACCAGTCTGCAGACGGCCGTCGAAGGGGCGGCCCGCTGTTACTCCGTCAACAGCTCGACATGCGGCAGTCCGGCGGCCGCGCAGAATTATGCGAGGCAGCAGTATCAGGGAGAAGGAAGCCCGACTTTCACCGCTTCCCTGCAATCGTGCGGACACCAGGTTGCGGCCAGCCTGAGTGCACAGCTGACCGCAGTCGTAATAAACCGGACGATTCCGCTCACTGCGACGGCGTGCTATCCGTGACAGCAGCGCTCGCCCTGCGAACGACCTGATAGCCCTTAGGGCCGATTGGCCGACTTTTCGTCGTAGGCGCGCTTCAGCGCGGCGATGTCGAGCTTGATCATCTTGAACATGGCCTGCATCACCCGGGCGGCGCGCACCGAATCCTTGTCCTGCAACATTTCACCCAGGACTCTTGGAACAATCTGCCAGCTGACGCCGAATTTGTCGGTGATCCATCCGCACTGTACCGGCGAACCGCCGTCCAGCAATTTGTCCCAGTACCGATCGACCTCGTCCTGGGTTTCACAGGTCACAAAAAGGGAAATGGCGGGCGTGAAGGTGTAATGCGGGCCGCCATTCAGGGCTACGTATTCCTGGCCATCGAGCTCGAACGTCACCGTCAGTACGGAGCCCTTCGGTCCGGGGCCGGCTTCGTTGTGAACCATGCGATCGGTGATCTTCGAATTCGGGAACACCGAAATGTAGAACTTCGCTGCGTCCTCGGCTTTGCCGTCGAACCACAGGCATGGACGAATCTTTTGCATCGGACAATCTCCGTGTTTGGGTTTCGTCCTGGTACCTGGTTTAGGACGCAACCAATTCGTGGAACAACAAGATTTTAGCGCAGGGGTTGCGCAGAGGACGCAGGAAGAACTTTCGGCGCGCAAAGCGCGCCAGATTTTCCTCTGCGTCCCCCGCGCAACCCCTGCGTCCACTGCGCTGAATCTTTTATGCTCATCACCCGCCTGCCGGTGCGCTCTCCCGTTGAAGGCGGTCCAGATGCTGACGGATATGCGCGGCCTCGGCGGGGGTGTTGGCAAGCGCGATCGCATGGTCGAATGCCGTGCGCGCTTCCTCGTGCCGGGCGAGTTGCAGGAGCAGCGCACCTTTGGTTCCGAAGAAGTGGAAATACCCAGAGAGCCTGGATTCGAGCGGCTCGATCATCGCCAGCGCGGCTTCGGGACCCCGAACCTTGCTCACCGCGACGGCGCGATTGAGCGTCACGACAGGTGATGGCTGCACGCGTTCGAGTGCCGCATAGAGCGCATCGATCTGCACCCAGTCGGTGTCCTGCGCACGCGCAGCGCGCACATGCAGCGCCGCGATCGCCGCCTGAATCTGGTAGGATCCTGGCTGGCGGTGACGCATGGCCTTGTCGATGAGTGCCAACCCCTCGGCAATCAGTTTTCCGTCCCAGAGTCCGCGGTCCTGATCCTCGAGAAGAATGATTTCGCCCCGTGCATCGAAACGGGCGTCCCGGCGCGCGTGCTGCAGCAGCATCAGCGCCGTGAGCCCCATGATTTCCGGCTCCGTCTGGAACAATCTGAGCAGCAGGCGCGCAAGCCGGATCGCTTCTTCGCAGAGTTGCAGGCGCGCGGGACCCGCGCCCGCCGAATAGCCTTCGTTGAATACCAGATAGATCATGGCCGCGACCGCGCCCAGCCGCTCCGCGCGTTCTGCGGCGCCCGGCGCTTCGAACGGTATTTCGGCCGTTGCAATGCGTGCCTTGGCGCGGGTGATGCGCTGTTCCATCGCGCTCTCACCGACAAGAAAGGCGTGCGCGATCTGCTTCACCGAGAGTCCGGAGACGATGCGCAGCGCGAGCGCGATCTGCTGCGTATTCGGCAGGTCCGGATGGCAGCAGATGAACAGCAGGCGCAAGACATCGTCGCGATATTCCGAGCCGTCGAGGCGTTCCACCAGAGTGGCCTCGGCATCGTCCAGATCCGAGATCAGCTCGTCCGGCGGCAACGGGTCGCTTCGGCTCTTGCGGCGAACGCCGTCGAGCGCCGCGTTGCGCCCAACCAGAATCAGCCACGCGGTCGGATCGCGCGGCGGGCCGTTCTGCGGCCAATTCCTGAGCGCCCGGAGGCAGGCGTCCTGGAACGCTTCCTCGGCGGTATCGAGATCGCGGAAATAGCGCAGCAGTGCTCCGATGGCCTGGGGCCGCGCGGCGGTCAGCGCGGCGTGAATCCAGGCGATCTCGGTCATCCGCCCGAACTCACCCGTCTGTCGGGATTGTAAAGGGCCACCGGACGCAGTTCGTAAGACCCGCCGGGATTGGCGTGGGCCAGTTCGCGCGCAATTTCGAGGGCCTCGTCCAGCCCTGCAACGTCGATGATGTAAAAGCCGAGCAGCTGTTCCTTGGTCTCGGCGAACGGCCCGTCGATCACGAGCGGCGGCTCCTGCGTCTTGCGCAAGGTTGTGGCGGAAGTGGTCGGCAGCAGACGCAGCGACGGACCCATCTTGCCCGAAGCGGTCAGGCGTTCGTGCACCACGTTAAGCCGCGCCATGACGGCCTGATCCTGTTCCTTGGTCCAGGACCAGACGACGTCCTCGTCATTGTAACAAAGGATGGCATAGAGCATGGGCAAAACTCCTGCGTCCGTCCCAAGGACGCACGACTATGCGCGTTCCCGACAGGCCGATGGAAAATTTGTGCGCCGGCTGTCATAGGTTCCTCCTCCGCGCGAAGCGCGGGGGAGGGGGACCGCCGAAGGCGGTGGAGGGGGCGGCCGCCTGCGCGATGCTGGCAAGTACATCCTCAATCGCTTTGTTGTTCAGTATATCCCGCGCTGGCATTCGCAAAACGCGAATCCGGTTCTTCCGAAGAGTCGGGACCGGTGGTCCGATTCGGACTCTACATGACCTCCTCTGCTCCGCATGTTTGCATCTCGCGCAGGTTCAAACCGCTCGTGGGCCGCCGCCCCCTCCACCGCTTCGCGGTCCCCCTCCCCCGCGCTTCGCGCGGAGGAGGAAAGTCACACGGCCCTTGCTCTCGCGTGTTTGAATACTTTTCCGTCGCGCATGACGAACCGAACGTTGCGCAGCTCGCTCACATCGTCGAGCGGGCTCGCTGCCGTCGCGATGATATCCGCGGCCCTGCCCGGCTCGATGGCGCCGATGTGAGCCCCCTGCCCTATGTGCTCCGCCGCCGTCACGGTCGCGGCCACGATCGCCTCCATGGGTGTCATGCCGGCCCGCACCATCAGGGCGAATTCGCGGGCGTTCTCGCCGTGCGGCGAAACCGCGGTGTCGGTGCCGAAGGCGATCTTCAATCCGGCATCGTGCCCGCGCCGCAGCGTCTCGACGATCTGCGGACCGACTGCGAGCGCCTTCTCGCGAATTGCGGGCGGCATGAAGTCCTGCGTCGTCGCATATTCGGCAACGGTGACGCCGGCGAGCGTCGTCGGCACATAAAACGTCCCGCGCCGGCGCATGATGTCGATGATCTCTTCGTCCATGAACGTGCCGTGCTCGATGCTGTCCACGCCGGCGTGCAGGGCGGCCTTCATGCCGTCGGCGCCGTGCGCATGCGCGGTCGTCTTGCGCCCCAACATGTGCGCGGTCGCCACGATCGCCGCATATTCGTCATCGAAGAATTGCTGACCCGTACCCGTCGCCGTGTCGGTCAGGACGCCGCCGGTGGCAACGAATTTGATGAAATCGGCGCCGCGCGACACTTGCCGGCGCACGGCGACGCGGCAGCCATCCGCACCATCTCCACGCCCGTTTGCGTCGAGCAGGAAATTGATGTCGTCGCGATAGCCGCAGGTGACGCCGTGGCCGCCCGTGGGCGAGATGATCGAACCGGCCGCGAAGATGCGCGGACCCGGTACAAATCCTTTCGCCACCGCGTTGCGCAGCGCGAAGATTGCATCGCCGGGCGCGCCGATCTCTCCCAGATCGCGCACCGTCGTGAACCCGGCCTCCAGCGTCACGCGCGCGTGGCGTGCCGCGTGCAAGGCAACCTGCGCCGGCGATTCCTCTACCAGGTCCAGTTTGTATTTTGGTCCGAACTCTCCCGTGAGGTGGACATGGCAATCGATGAGGCCCGGCAGCACGAAACAGTCGGACAGGTCGATCACCAAATCATCGGATTTCGGCGCGGTGAAGCCCGCGGTAACTCCCGAGATGCGCCCCCCATCGATTGCAATCGTATGCCGGGTAAGCGGCTCCCGTCCGGGCGTTGCCAGCAGGGTACCGGCGTGCAGATAGGTGGTCATCGATCGTGGCCTTTCCTTTGCCAAAAGATTTTGAACGCAGAGGTCGCAGAGGATGCGCAGTGGACGCAGGAAGACGACCGCGCGGAATGGTCGGGTTTAACCCGACCACGTGGCGCGCAAGAAATTCCTCTGCGTCCTCCGCGCATCCTCCGCGCCCTCTGCGTTAAATCTGCCTTCTTGTCATCCGGCAGGCAACACATACAGGGCTCAGCTCTTGAGCCTGTACCCCGTCCGGAAAATCCAGCTCACGATCACGAGGCAGGCGAAGAAGAACGCGAGCGTGGCGCCCAGACTGATGGCCACGCGCACGTCGGCGGTGCCGTAGAAGCTCCAGCGGAAGCCGCTGATCAGATAGACAACGGGATCGGCGTAGGCGACCGCTCGCCAGGTGGGCGGGAGCATATCGATGGAGTAGAAGGCGCCGCCGAGGAATGTCAGCGGCGTCACGATCAGCATCGGAATGATTTGCAGCTGTTCGAAATTCTTCGACCAGATGCCGAGAATGAAACCGAACAGGCTGAACGTCACCGATGTGAGCACGAGGAAAGCGATCATCCAGAACGGATGAACGAGATGGATGGACACGAAAAGCGAGGCCGTACCCAGGATGACGAGGCCCAGTACGATCGACTTCGTGGCTGCGGCGCCGACATAGGCAAGCACGATCTCGAGCGGCGACACCGGCGCCGAGAGCAGCTCGTAGATCGTGCCGACGAAGCGCGGCAAATAGATGCCGAAGGATCCGTTGAAGATGCTCTGGGTGAAGAGCGACAGCAGGATCAGCCCCGGAACAATGAAGGCGCCATAGGAAACTCCGCCGACATGGGACATTCGCGAACCGATCGCCGCCCCGAAAACAATGAAATACAGCGACGTAGTGATCACGGGCGTGACCAGGCTCTGCCAGATCGTGCGCAACGCGCGCGCCATCTCGAAACTGTAGATCGCCCACACCCCGTAGGCGTTGAACGCGGGCACGCTCATCGGGTATTCCCCCCGCGTTCGCTGACCAGACTGACGAAAATATCCTCGAGCGAGCTTTGCGTCGTGGCGAGATCCTTGAATCCGATGCCAAGATCGCGCAGTTGCCCGAGCAGCGAGGGAACGCCGGTGTGTTCGGCGTTGATGTCGAAATTGTATTCGAGTTCGTTGCCGGCCGCCTTGAGCGTCAAATGCCACTGGGCGAGCTCGCCCGGAATTGCCGACATCGGTTCCTGAAGCACGAGGGTGAGCCGTTTGTGGCCCAGCTTCTTCATCAGAACTGTCTTTTCCTCGACCAGGATCAGCTCACCCTTGTTGATGACGCCGATCCGGTCGGCCATTTCCTCGGCTTCGTCGATATAATGCGTGGTCAGGATGATCGTCACGCCGCCGTCGCGAAGGCGCCGCACCAGAGCCCACATGTCGCGGCGCAACTCGACATCGACACCGGCGGTCGGTTCATCGAGAAACAGAATGGTCGGTTCGTGGCTCAGAGCCTTCGCGATCATCACGCGCCGCTTCATACCGCCCGAAAGGCTCTGGATCTGCTCGTTTCGCTTGTCCCACAGCGAAAGATCGCGCAGTACGCGCTCCATGTAGGACGGGCTGGGCGGCCGCCCGAACAGGCCGCGGCTGAAACTCACCGTCGTCCACACCGATTCGAACCGGTCCGTGGTCAGTTCCTGCGGCACCAGGCCGATCATCATGCGCGCGGCGCGGTACTCGCGTTTGATATCGTGGCCGCCCGCGGTAATTTTGCCGCCGCTCGGGGTGACGATCCCGCAAACGATGTTGATCAGCGTCGTCTTTCCGGCGCCGTTCGGGCCGAGCAGCGCAAATATTTCGCCCTTGCGAATGTCGAGATTGATCGGCTTCAGCGCCTCAAGTCCGGAGGCGTAGGTCTTGGCGAGATTGCGGATCGAGACGATGGGCGCCGCGGCATCGCGCGCGATTTCTCCTCCCCGCGGGTTCGCGGCGTATTTCTCCGTCCCGGAGGCGTCCGCAAGATCAATTCGATTCACGCATGCTCTCCCGCGATTGCCTGACTGATCCGACTCGAAAAGATGGTAACGCGCACCGCGTTTCGCAAACCATACCGGGCGGCGCGGTGCCGTCCCCTATTTGGGCAAGAGTTTCAGATAAGGTTCGGCTTCACGCAGCACCCTGGCGAAAGACGGGCGCTCGATCAGCCGCTGCAGGTAGGCGTCTGCGTGCTTGTGAGCGGGGGCGAGCGGAATCAATTTGTCGGCATAGTTCAACGCCGGCGCCGCGGCACAGTCCGCCATGCTGAAACCGTCGCCAATGGCCCAGCCTTTCGTCTCCATCGCCCGATCGATCATGCCATAAGCGGTGGTCAGCAGCGCCTTCGCCTGATTCACGCCATAGGCATCGTTCATTCCCGCCGGACGCAGCCTGTCGGTGAAGATTTTCTGCATGGGTACGTTCACATAGAGATCGAAGAACCGGTCGCGCAGGCGGACCTGTCGCGCAAGGTCCGGGTCGGAAGGGACGAGTTTGCTCCTTCCGGGATAATGCTGTGCGAGATATTCAATGATGATGCTGGTTTCTGGGACTGTCTGATCGTTGGCGTCGTCGCGCAGGACGGGAAATTTGCCGGGCGGCCAGATTTTTTTGAGTTCTTCTACCGCCGCCGCATCGCCTGCCGGAAGAATTCGCGACTCAAACGGCGTGTCGTTCTCGTAAAGCGCAATCAGGACCTTCTGGCTGAAGGAGGAAAGCGGATGGAAAAAGAGCCGGAGAGTCATGAGGCAATGCCTTTTCGTGATCGCCGCGGGCGGAATTGATTATCGAATTGCGCTGCCTGTGCACAGCGAGGAACCGGCATGCCTGCCCCGTCATCCGCCCGGGATCGCGTACTCCGCCGGACGCGTGGCGGCAAACTCCGGCCGTTCTTCGCATTCGGCGGAAAGCCTGTCGAGAACGGGAAAGCGGCCGAGTGGAACGGTTTGCGGATCCGCCATTCGGGCATAGAAAAGCGCGCAAGCTGTCGTGATCTTCGCCTGGTCGAAGGCAGAATTTGCCGGCCAGGACTCCGCGGCAAGCGCAGAAAATGCGCCAAGCCCCTGGGTGCGGCAGCGCGCAATCCACTCCTGCCAGCGCAGCGCCTCGGGGCGCATGAGCCGCTCGTAGGTTGCCGCCCCGATCTTGTCGATCGCGCCGGATGCGAGCGCAATCCGGCGCAGCGCCGAGCGCCGCTCGATGCCGCGGGGCGGCACGAGTGCTCGCTCCGGCCCGACCGAATCATCGAGCCAGTCGAGGATTGCGGCGGAATCCACCAGCACCTCGCCGTCATCGAGCACCAGCGCGGGAATCCGCCCGGCGGGATTGATGCCCTGTATCGCGTCGAAATCCCCGAACACGGAGCGCGTATCATGCTCGTAGTCGAAGCCCAGCACGCGAAGCGAAACCGCCACCCGCCGCACATAGGGGGAATCATACTGTCCGACCAGTATCATCGGCGGACTCTGCGTGGAACGCGGGAGGCAAGCAACTTGCAAATCGCCCCGTTTAACCCCACGAGATTCACACATGACGAGTGTTACAAGTTCCTCCCTCGCGCGAAGCGCGGGGGAGGAACGTCCTACCCCGCCTTCTCCGGCGGAACGACGCGGATGTGCAATTCGCGCAGCTGCCGGGCCGAAGCTTCCGACGGAGCGCCCATCATCAGGTCTTCCGCCTGCTGGTTCATGGGGAACATGGTCACCTCGCGCAGATTCTCTTCGCCCGCGATCAGCATCACGATGCGGTCGATGCCGGGCGCGGTGCCGCCATGCGGCGGTGCGCCATAGCGAAGTGCGTTGAGCATTCCCGAAAAACGCGCTTCGATTTCCTCCCGCCGGTAGCCGGCGATCTCGAACGCCTTGAGCATCACGTCGGGATCGTGGTTGCGAATGGCGCCGGAAGAGAGCTCCACGCCGTTGCAAACGATGTCGTACTGAAACGCTTTCATGCCGAGGATCGAATCCTTGTCCTGCGCATCCAGTGCAAGGAATTCGGCGCGATCGAAGTTCGGCATCGAGAACGGGTTGTGCGAAAAGTCGATACGCTTTTCCTCTTCGTTCCACTCATACATCGGGAAATCGACAATCCAGCAGAATTCAAAGCGCCTTTCCCCGATCAGTCCCAGCTCGCGACCGAGCCTAGTTCGCACGGCACCTGCGAGCTGCGCCGCACGACTCGCTTTGGCATCACCGCAGAAGAAGATTACATCGCCCTGCCCGGCGCCGGTTCTTGCCAGAAGTTCCAACCTGGCATCTTTGGTTCCGATAAACTTTGCAATTGGTCCAGTTGCAATTAGGTGCTCAATGTCGGGTTTGTATTCTGCAATTCCAATGTAAGCCAGACCCGCAGCACCCAGCTCGGTCTTGGCCCATTCAACCATCTTGTCGAAGTAGGACCTTGGCCTACTCAATGCACCGGGAGCGCAGATCGCGCGAACAACCTTATCCTTGAATGCCTTGAACTCGACATCCGCGCGACCGAACACGTCGCTCACATCCGCGATGACAAGCGGATTGCGCAGGTCCGGCTTGTCGGAACCGTATTTGAGCAGCGCATCTTCATAGGAGATGCGCGGAAACGGCGCGGGTGAAACGCTGCGGCCTGCGGCGAATTCCTCGAACACGCCGTGTAACACCGGTTCGACCGCGGCAAATACATCTTCCTGGGTGACGAAGCTCATCTCGAGGTCGAGCTGATAAAACTCGCCCGGGCTGCGATCGGCGCGCGCGTCCTCGTCGCGGAAACAGGGCGCAATCTGGAAATACCGGTCGAATCCCGCGACCATGATGAGCTGTTTGAATTGCTGCGGCGCCTGGGGCAGCGCGTAGAATTTTCCCGGGTGCAGGCGCGACGGCACAAGGAAATCGCGCGCGCCTTCCGGCGAGGATGCGGTCAGGATCGGCGTCTGGAATTCGGTGAAGCCCTGATCGATCATCCGCCTACGGATCGACTGGATCACATTCGAGCGCAATGTGATGTTGCGATGCAGGCGCTCGCGCCGCAGATCGAGAAAGCGGTATTTGAGCCGCGTCTCCTCCGGATAGGCGAGGTCGCCAAAAACCGGCAGCGGCAGCTCCTGCGCGATCGACTGGATGCGAATCTCCTCGATCCGCACCTCCACCTCGCCCGTGGGCATGTCGCGATTGATCGTGTCGGGTGTTCGCGCCACGACGGCGCCGGTGACTGTCACCACCCACTCGGCGCGCGCCCTGTCCGCTTCCACAAACGCCGGCGAGCCGGGTTCGATCACGCATTGCGCGAGCCCGTAATGATCGCGCAAATCCAGAAAGAGCAGCCCGCCATGGTCGCGGCGGCGGTTGACCCAACCTGAAAGCCGCACGCGGCTGCCCACATGCCCGGCGCCCAACGAGCCGCAAGTGTGTGTGCGATAGGCGTGCATGGCGGTCCCTGCCGAAAAAGGGCGGTATGTGGCGGATAATAGCGGACGCGGTCAATCGTGTACGGCATCCGGGGCTTCAACGGGCCCCGGAAAAATGCAATTATCCGTTCCAATCTGGGTGATCCGGGGAATGCCGAATCACGCAACGCTTATTGCGGTTCTCTGAGAGCCCGGTAATGACGTCCGGCACAGGAGAGGGAGTTCGCCATGAAGACCATGTCCCTGGTTGCGCCTTTTTTGCTGAGCACTTTTCTTGTGGCGCCGGCCGCCTCCGCTGCCAGCATCACCAAATTCGACGTGCCCGGCGCCGGAACGGCCTCGGGCCAGGGCACACTCGCCTATCAGATCAATTCCTCGTCCGAAATAGCCGGCTACTATATCGACAGCAGCAACAGCTATCATGGATTCCTGCGTTCGCCGGATGGAACATTCAAGACATTCGACGCGAAAGGCGCATCGACCTGGTCGATTGCGATTAACGATCACGGTGCAATCGGAGGAACCTATGACGTCTTGCTTGGGAAGAGGGACAGCTCCAATGGTTTCCTCCGTAACGTGCGCGGCAGGATCGAGACGATCAATCCGCGAGGAAACCGCTGGGGCGCTGTTGTCTTTGGCATCAACCTGGGCGGTGAGAGCACGGGAAACTACGTCGGCGCGGGTGACGTGGTTCACGGTTACTTCCGCACAAAGGATGCCACCCTTACGGCATTCGATGCCCCCGGCGCGGCAGGCACGTATGTTCGTGGCATCAACGACGGGGGCGCGATCGTAGGCTGGTACATGGACGCAGGCTATGTAGATCACGGATATGTGCGCGCGGCGGACGGCACATTTACGGAGTTCGATGCGCCCGGCTCTGGTTCAGAGGGAACCTTGGCAGCCACCATCAACAGCAGGGGCTGGATCGCGGGTGATTATACCGACGCAAGCGATGTACTTCACGGCTATTTGCGTGATCCCGGAGGCGCGTTCACCGAGTACGATGCTCCTGACGCCGGCAAAGGAGCGCATCAGGGCACAGGTGGAGGTCAAATCAACAGGCACGACAATGTCACGGGCGCCTATTACGACTCCGGCAACGCCGAACATGGGTATATCCGTCTGAAGGACGGCTCACTCACCGAGTTCGACGCTCCAGGCGCCGCAGGCCTGACAGCACCCGGGGGCATCAACGACAGCAACATCATCGCCGGCCATTACGCCGATTCAGCGGGCGTCTATCACGGTTTCCTGAGAACGCCCTGAGCGGAATTCGTGTCGGGCGGAGAGCGCGTGGCGCGCACTTTGTTTTCCTCCCCCACGATGGGGGAGGAAAAGAGCGCGTATCAGCCCTTGGCCGTGGCCTGCCCCTAGATAGCCTCAGGGCAGAATTCTGCGACGAAACGGCCCCGAATCCGCTATGAGGCGGTATGGCGATTATCGACACGACCGAGGCGCTTGACGCTCTCATGACCGAACTCAGGAGCGCGAGCTACGTCGCGCTCGACACGGAGTTCATGCGCGACCAGACCTATTGGCCCAGGCTTTGCCTCATGCAGGTGGCCGCGCCGGGTATCGAGGCGATCATCGATCCGATGGCCGAAGGGATCGATCTCGCGTCGTTCTACGACCTGCTTCGCGCACCCGGGATTCTCAAGGTGCTGCACGCCTCGCGGCAGGACATCGAAATTTTCTACATCCAGGGCGAAGTCATCCCGGACCCGTTGTTCGACACGCAGATCGCCGCGATGGTCTGCGGCTTCGGCGAGTCCGCTTCGTACGAGACTCTTGCGCGGCGTCTCGCCCATGCGGAAATCGACAAATCGGCGCGCTTTACCGACTGGAGCAGACGGCCACTGAGCAAGCGCCAGCTCGAATATGCGCTCGCCGACGTCACCCATCTGCGGGTTGTCTATGAAGCGCTCGCCAAACAGCTCGAACGCACGGGACGTGCAGCGTGGGTCGAGGAAGAAATTGCCGCCCTCAAGGAGCCCTCGCTCTACAAGCTCGATCCGGCGCTTGCCTGGAAGCGCCTCAAGCCGCGCACGGCGAACAAGCGCTTCCTCGCCCTGCTCGCCTGCGTCGCGGCGTGGCGCGAGCGCGAAGCCCAGGCCCGCGATCAGCCGCGCAACCGCATTCTGAAGGATGAGGCCCTGCTCGAGATCGCAGCCCATCCGCCCGAAACCGCCCAGGCGCTCGAGCACATCCGCACCATCCCGAAGGGCTTCGCCGCATCGCGCATGGGCAAGGCGCTGCTGGAAGAGGTCGCGCGCGGCGCGGACGCAGAGCCGCCGCCGGAAATTGAAGCCGTGCGCGCACGCCGCAAGCGCGAGCCTTCGCCCTCGGCGGTCGATCTGCTGAAAACCCTGCTTCGGCATTGCGCGGAGGCCGCCGGCGTGGCGCCGCGGCTCATTGCCGACGCCGAGGATATCGAGAGGCTTGCGGCGCATGAGGACGACGGCGTGCCGGCGCTTCACGGCTGGCGCGCCGAAGTGTTCGGCAACAACGCGATTGCGCTGCGCGACGGAAAACTCGCCCTGGCGCTAGAAAAGGGCGAAGCCGTTCTCGTCAAACGCACTGTATGACTCCGAGTGGTCCGATTCCAACGCTTCATACCCAAAACTTGTCATGGCCCCGCTGGTCCCCCGGTTAAACCGGGAATTATCACCCATACCGTAGCAGCGACACTCATGTTTCCCGCGACAGGCCGACGCCTGAAATCGAAGTCACGCCGGAGATGATTGACGTGGGAGTACATGTCCTTTTTGGATTTCCCATTACCGAGCCTTTTGAGGAGGAAATGAGAGAGGCCGTCGCGGCCGCGTATCGAGCTATGTATAATACTCGTAGACCTGTTCGCGGATCATCAGAAGAAGATTAGTGCAATCCTTCTTCCGGCTCTCAATCAGAGCTAAAGCCCGTTCGAACTCGGCCGTGTCAAAAGGCTTTAGGCCGTAATGGAGTTCCTTCTTCGACATTCGATGGTTCCTGAAGGTACCTTTTTTCTTCGTTTCGATCAGTAGGCGGTCGTGAATTGCGCGATTCCTCAGTTCTGACGCCTCAAATAGTGTGCCATAGAGACGTTCAGCCGCTGTCTCTACTTCTGGAAGGCCACGCCAGTGAGCGATGGCCTTGATTGTTAGACACCTTGGACCGTGCCCCATCATTTGCGCCGTGATGCACGCGGTGATTTCTGAGCCGATATCGGCGAGCGCGTTGAAATACAGGCGTCTAATGTTTCCTCTATAGACGACCACCCCATAGCGATTTGACCGATTTGTGCATACAATGGGTGTCCTTTGGGAGGCAGCCGGTAAATGGTAGTAAATTCTGCTTTGGCGGTAACGGCGTAGCGCGGATCGACTACGAATTTTCGACGGTGAATGAGGCGTTTTTCCATGAGCGCGAAACCTTCGGATGAAATCTACAGCGAAGCCGAAACCGCGCGCCGTCGCGATGCGATTTTGCGGAACATGATCGCAACGCCGCCTTCGCCGCGCAAGCCGAAGGCAAAATCGAAACGAAAGGCGCGCGACAAGAGGACGAAAAGTTAGAACTCGATCTTTCGGGCGGTTAGGTTGCGGTCAGTAAGAAGTAGCTCGACTGTTCCAGTCTTGGAGGTCGCAACAGGTGATTCAAGCGATCCACCTTGCTCGTCCATTCCTCCGGTAGACACATCAGGGACGTTCCATGTCACCGTGGTTTGAACAAGCCATTTGCCCGCTGGTAGTGCTGTGAATTTGAAGTTTCCTTGTGAATCGCAGAGCGCCGCGCGCTTCTTTGCGATGAAACCTTCATCTAGCGTTACGTTTGCACCCGCGAGCAGTGTCGAAAGCACGTCCTCAGCGTAGGGGCCATCAGGGATCAGAATCACGTCGCTACCAGCGCACGTCTTCACATCGCCGCCATTGGTTTTCAGGAAAGCTTGGCCAGTAATTGCCGCGGTTCCCGGCGCGGTGGACCAAGCGTAGTCCGCGTCAATGTAAGGCGTGTGCGGCGCCACCCACTGAACGGGCTTGGGGGCCACGCAGCCCGCAACGCAAATGCACATCGCGGTTGTTAGCAATAAGCGCATGTGATCCCCCTGTTTGGGCGCGTTTTGAAAGGGCTCCCTCGCCATGAAATCAGCGTCAATTACGATAACCTCCTTCTTGATGGATCGCCATCTGGAATTTCAGCGGCTTGTTCCAATGCAGCTAAGATCTGGGGGACCGCTTCGGCTGGTTGAACCACCACGGGAATCTGAAGCCCTCCAAGGGAAAGCACAAGCGCAGGAAGGCCCACCACGCGATTTGCCGCTCGGGCTCCCGAAAGCACTAAATGTTGAGCAATTACAGTCGAATCCGTCGCTGTCCGATCTATTGCAGACAGTGCTGCGTGCAGTTCCACTATCAGCGCTGCGACGGCTCCGGCGGGCAGTCGAATCGCTATGTCAAATTCTTCGCTCGCTTCACCTTTGAGCGCGATTGCAACCTCACGGCGCGGCGCATCTGGCATGACGCCAAGAACTGCCCGCGCTTGATATTCTTTTAGTTCGAGTCCGTCGTCCGGCATTTGAGACCACGCCATTTCAAGAGCGCCCGTGCGCAAGCTGCGACCGAAGCGTTAGGAGTGTCCGTTCGTCACTGGTTCCATGGCCAAAAGTTACCAATAAATTTAATCGCCAACGCAAGGACCTCCTGTGGACAACCACGGAAGCATGTGAGTGCAACTTTGATATTGTTCAATGCGTCTGTAAGCCCAAAACAGGACCGCGACGGATATCAGCACCACAGCAACCACAATCCAGAATTTGCGCCAGTTTCTCTGCCGAATCGCTGGCTGCATGCGTCCGCAATTCTGGCAAGCAACGGCGCCCTCGTTCAGCGTTGCGCGACAATAGGCGCATTTTGCGGTCGAGTCTGATTGTGTTGATGACATTCCCCACGCCGCCCAAGTTTCCAAGGCTCTTATAGCATGAGCCTTGCGGCGTGAATGAAAACGGCGTGCCCGACGGGGGTGGAAGCCGCGGGCACGCCGTTCCAGGCGCCGGTTTGGATCCGGCGCCTTTGTCGGGGCGCCCCGACAAAGTGTGCTGCCCCATAGGCGTGCGAAATCACGCGCTGACCTTGCTAGGATTCTGGCGTGGTTTCGCTGCCTGTGGGGCAATCAGTTTCGGATTTCGGGAGAGCGCCTTGAGTACCTGCAATTCGCAGATAGTTTGGGCGACGGGCCGACGCTAAGTTTTTATAATGATATCGTCAAGCGTCGTTGTTGTTCCACCAGCGGAGGAACGCCCTCGCGGGTTGCTCAGGCGTTCGCGGCTTTGTCAAGCTGGTGATACATCAACCGCTTACCAGTAACACCCTTCACCGCTTTGTCGGCACGGGCCGCGTCAGTTCGGGCTATGACAATTTTTTTTGAGATTCAATTGTCAGAACAGGAACACCAGCAATGAACTTGCCCGCGCTGCTTACTCCATCGGATCAGGAGATCCGGTGGCGGGGGCAACCTCTTCGTTGTCGACGGGATCTTCGTCGGGGGCGAGTTGATCGCTGGGATTGGGCACGTCGAAGCCCGACAGCGGACTTGCCTCAAAGAAACCTGCCGCCTTCAGCTCGTCGACTCCCGGCAAATGGCCGACATTCTCCAGCCCGAAATGCACCAGAAACGCCTCGGTCGTGCCGTAGGTGACCGGCCTGCCCGGCGTACGCTTGCGGCCGCGGATTTTCACCCAACCGACCTCCATCAATGCGTCCAGCGTGCCTTTCGACAACATCACGCCACGAATGTCTTCGATTTCGGCCCGCGTCACCGGCTGGTGGTAGGCGATGATGGCCAATGTCTCCATGGCGGCGCGCGACAGGCGTTTCTGTTCCGGCTGCTCTTTGCGCAGCAGGAAAGCCAGATCGGGGGCGGTCCTGAACTGCCACTTTTCCGCGACTTTGACGAGGTTTACGCCGCGATGTGCGTAAATTCGCTCAAGTTCAGAAATGAGCGCCGGAACGTCTGCTCCGCGAGGGAGCGATGTTGACAGCGCCTTCTCGTCGATCGGTGCAGCAGCGGCAAAAAGGATCGCCTCCGCCATTCGCAGGAGTTCCGTGTCGGGCTCCGGCGGGGCATCGCAGTTGGACGCATTTTCGGATTCCGGTTCGAAATCGGCTTTCGCCATGATCTCCGACAGTCGAATGACCTGATTCATAACGCCGCCTCCCGGGCCCGCGGCTCACCGCGATCTCTGACATAAATTTCGTCGAACGGACGCAATTGCCGTAGCTCAAGCTTTCCGTCGCGTGCCAGCTCCAGGCACGCAAGCAATGTGCTGGCGAGACCGGAGCGCCGGCGCACGCCTCCAGACCATTCCGCCGGCAACAGCCTCGACAACCCGCTCCAATTGCCGATGCGGCCCACCATGCGCTCCAGTCTCTCCCGCGCTTCCTCGATCAAAAGCACGGGCGCATGAACGGGCCGATAGCTGCGCGCGCCCGCGCGAGTGAGTCGCTGCGTGGAATAGGCCTTCAGCAGATCATAGAGTGAGTCGGTATGTTCCGGCAGACGAATGATTTTGACCGGTTCCGGCATGCCGCGAATGAAAATCTCGCGGCCCAGGCGGTCCCGCGCCATCAGCCTTGCGGCAGCCTCGCGCATCGCCTGCAGCCTCTGAAGGCGCCAGCGTAGCAGGGAGGCCAATTCGTCCGCGGACGGCTCGCCTTCTTCGGAAGCCGGCTGCGGAAGAAGCAACCGGGATTTGAGGTAGGCGAGCCACGCGGCCATGACGAGATAGTCGGCAGCAAGCTCGAGATTGCGCCCTCGAATGGTCTCGATGAATTCAAGATACTGATCCGCCAGATCGAGGACGGAAATTTTTGTGAGATCGACTTTCTGGTTGCGCGCAAGGGAAAGAAGAAGATCGAGGGGTCCCTCGAATCCGTCCACCGCCACGACGAGCGCGTCCTCGACGGACGGCGCGGGCACGAGATGCTCGAAAGCCTCGCCGAAATCGCTCAATTTGCGCCCTCCAGAAGCTGCGCGAGTCGGGCTTCGGCAGCCTGTGCGTCAATCGGTTCGGGAGACGCGAGATGGGCGAGCGCCGACTCGCAGCGTTTCAACCACAAATCCTGGAGCGGTTTGGCTTCTGCCGCCACTTCGCGCATTTCGTCCATCGATCCATTGCAGTGCAGAGCGATGTCGCAGCCAGCGAACAACGCTGCCTTGGTGCGAACGGACAGAGGTCCCTTGAGCGCATTCATCGAGAGATCGTCGCTGATGAGCAGGCCTTCGAAGCCTATCTCGCCACGAATGACATCGCGGATCACCTTGGGACTCGTCGTGGCCGGCCGCTGCGGATCGATCGCATCGAAGACGACGTGCGCTGTCATCGCCATCGGACAATGGTTGAGGCTGCGGAAGGTGACAAAGTCGCTTGCACTCAGCACTTCGACCGGGACCGTGACATGGGGCAATGCCTTGTGGGTATCGGCCGTCGCTCTGCCGTGACCGGGAATATGCTTCATGACCGGCAACACGCCGCCGTCGAGCATGCCTTCGATTGTTGCGCGACCGAGGTCGATGACGACGGCAGGATCGTGCGCAAAGGCGCGGTCGCCGATCACCGCATCGGCGCCTTCCACGGGAACGTCGAGGACCGGAGCACAATCCACATTGATGCCAAGCTGAAATACGTCGTTGGCGATAAGGCGGGCATTGAGATAGGCGGCTTCGCGAGCCGACTCGGCAGATGAGCGATGAACAGCTCCGAAACACGCTGCCGGCCGTCGCGCAATCCAATGGGGAGGATTCAGTCGCGCGACGCGCCCACCCTCCTGATCAATCATCACGGGCGCGCGCTCGTCGCCAAGGCATTCGCGCAACGACTGAACCAGTGTGCGAACCTGTTCGCGGTCCGCGATGTTGCGTCCGAACAGAATAAATCCCCAAGGTTGCGCATCGGCAAAAAACCGGCGCTCGTCGGACGTCAGCTCCGTCCCGGAAAAACCGTAGATGGCCCGCGTGCGCATGGACCTTTTGTGTCCGATCCTCTTATCGGGTGACGAGGCAGTTCGCGCCTTCCGCCCTGAGCTTCTCGCACACGCCAACCGCAGACGGCCTGCCGGCGAACGGTCCAACCCGGAGGCGATACCACACACCCCTGGAGCCCAGATTCGCCTCGTTCACGTCGAATCGATAGCCGGCGACGACCGCGTGCCGCGCCTTGAAAGCGCGCCACGATTCACTCGCCTCGGCTTGAGACTTGTAGGAACCGATCTGCAGCATGATTCCTTGCAGCGGAGTTGTTGGGGGAGAGGCTGGCTCCGCCGTGTTTTGCGGCGGGAGCGTGGCGACATCCCGAGGCGGCGCGGGAGGTTTGGTCGCGATTCGGGGCGCCGGAGGAGCTTGTACCGGCATCGCCGGAGCCGGCCGGCTCGCCAAAGTTGGAGAGGCCGAAGGCATCGCCGGCGCTTCGTCGGGTGAGTCGGCGACACTGTTGGCGGATGACCGCAGCGCCGGCACCTCGCTCGCGGGGCTTTTTGCGTGCGCCCGAGACGTGGAGCCCGAAACGTTCGGCGACGTCTGATAGATTTTGAGGCCGGTCAAGGAGGACTGGGATCCCTCCGCTTTTGATGGACGGCCCCCTGCGATAACGACGCGTGGGGTGTCGGCTCGTCCGCGCTCAACCCCCTGCGTATAGGCCAGCCATACGACGCCGGCGAATGCGGCCAGCACAACGAGGGCGATGACAATCAACAGCGGCAGCCGCGATCCGTCGTCCACGTTTTCCTTCTCATCGGCAACGTCGAATTCGGGAATTTTATCGATCCGCGGCTCGTAAGCGCGCCGTTCCAGATTTGTCATTCTCGCAGGTCCCGAATCTGATGCTCGCGGAATCTATCATTCCCGGCCCGTCGAATCACGGCTTGTCGAGATCAGAGGGCAATTTCGATGTGGAAGATCCGGCGATGTTCCAGGAGGGCAAAGCGGTCGGTCATGCCGGCAATATAATCGCGAACGACGCGCGCGGTCTGCGGCTCTGCGGCGCCGGCGCAGGCGTTGCGCCAATCGGCGGGCAGCAGCGCCGGATCTCCGGTGAAAGCCGTGAAAAGGTCGACAACAACGCGCTTTGCAGTGGACATCGAGCCGGTAACGCGAGGATGGCGATACATGCGCGCCAGCAGAAAAGCTTTCAGCTGCGCGAGGTCTCGCGCCATGCCGGCCGACAAACCCGCCACGGGCCGGCCCAGATTGCGCAGATCGGCCGGCGAGCCCGGGCTCGCCACGGACAGGCGCCCACGCGTTTCGGTCATCAGATCGGCAATCAACGCGCTGATCAGCCTGTGGACAAGTTCACCGATGAACCGCCCGAGCTCGAGAGGGCCGTAGCGTTTGGAAACCTCGCGAGCCAGGGGACCGGCGAGCGGCGCGTCGGAAACGTCGTCCACCGAGAAAAGACCCGCACGCAGCGCGTCGTCGATGTCGTGATTGACATAGGCAATGTCGTCGGCGATCGCGGCCACCTGTGCCTCGAGGCCCGGCCATCCGGAAAGTTCCAGGGGCCAGCGTGCGTCAAAGGCCGAAATGGGTGCGGGCAGGACTGCCGGAGCGGCGGGCCTCACAAGCGGCCCGTTATGCTTGACGAGGCCTTCGAGCGTTTCCCAGGTGAGATTCAGGCCGTCGAATTCTGCGTAACGATGCTCGAGCCTAGTGACGAGACGGAGCGCGTGAGCATTGTGGTCGAATCCGCCGATCGCACTTGCGGCAGCATTCAGGGCTTCCTCCCCCGCATGCCCGAATGGCGTGTGGCCGAGATCATGAGCCAGGCTGATGGCTTCGGCGAGGTCTTCATCCACGGACAGAAGGCGCGCGACCGAGCGCGCGATCTGGGCCACTTCGAGGGAATGGGTCAGACGTGTGCGATAATAGTCGCCTTCATGCTGCACAAAGACCTGTGTCTTATGCTTCAGACGGCGGAAGGCGGCGGAATGGATGATGCGATCCCGATCGCGCTGATAACAACTGCGGGTGGCGCTCTCCGCTTCCGGGTAGAGCCGGCCACGGCTCAGCGCGGGCCGACAGGCGTATACTGCGCGGGTCGTGGGCGGCTCGAACAACGGCGGCAGCAGGTGGCCGGCCGGCCGGGGAGCGGCACTCACGGGCTTTGTTCCTGTGGCTGCACGCATTAGATATGGCAAAGGATGCTGTCAGTGGAAACAACGATGAACGCGGAATCGGCAAGCCCTGTTACTGTTTCTGAGCGGGCCGCAAGACGGATCGCCGAGATCCTTGGGGCAGAGCCTGGGCCGGCGATGCTTCGCGTGGCCGTAACCGGCGGCGGGTGCTCCGGTTTCCAGTACAATTTTGCCCTCGATGACATAAAGCTCGAAGATGATCTGGTGATCGAGCGGGCAGGAGCGATCGTCCTCGTCGACCCGGTTTCCCTCGATTTTCTGGCGGGCGCGGAAATCGACTTCGTCGACGATCTGATCGGCGCGGCCTTCAAGGTCAACAATCCCAACGCAACCTCGTCATGCGGCTGCGGCACCAGCTTTTCGGTGTAGACGCCCCCCATGCATATCGATCCGGAGCCCCCAGGCGAGGTCCGAAAGGTCGGTCACAAATGGTTCGACATCTCGATCACTCTTTGCGTGCTCTTCATTTCCGCGTCGTCGCTCGTCATCGCCATCGTACATAGCAGCACCCTGGAGCGGATGGCCGACGCGAATGCGCGCCTGGTCGAGGCGAACTCCTGGCCGTATCTCGGCTACGGAACCGGCAACGCTCTTGGCGCCGGCGGCACGACGATCGAGATGCGCATAACGAATGACGGCGTTGGCCCGGCAAAGATCGAAGCGGCTGAGCTCAAGTGGAACGGGGTCGCACAGCGCAATGCGACCGACTTCCTGCACAGCTGCTGCGGATATCGGCCCGATCCCCAAAATGGGCTGATGAGGGATCTCATCACCGGTCGCGTGCTGCGGGCGGGGGAAACCATTGCATTCATTTCGTTGCCCAAAACGGCCCCAGACGAATCCGCGTGGAAACTTCTGAACGCCGCCCGGCTTAGCACTCGTTTGAGCCTCAATGTATGCTATTGCTCCGTCTTCGACGAGTGCTGGACGGAAGATGTCCTGCAAATGTCGCTGACCCCGCATCGCGTCGATCGTTGTCGAATTCCTTCGGTCCCTTACGGCGCGCGGACGTGAAATGAAGCTGGCAACCTGGAACGTCAATTCGATCAAGGCGCGGCTCGATGCCGCGCGCGCATGGCTCGGGGAAGCGCAACCGGACGTCGTCTGTCTCCAGGAGACTAAGACGACGGACGAGGCATTCCCGGCCGATGCTTTCGAGTCGCTCGGCTACAATTGCGCCGTACACGGACAAAAGACCTATAACGGCGTGGCGATCCTTTCAAAGCGGCCGCTCGAGGACGTGACGCCGCGCCTGCCGGGTGGCAATGGCGATGATCATGCGCGCTACATCGAGGCGGTCGTGCCGGGTGAGCATGGCATCGTACGGGTGGCATCCGTTTACGCGCCGAACGGCAATCCCATCGGCACCGATAAATTCAAATACAAGCTCGGTTGGCTCGAGCGGCTCGCGCAGCACGCACAGGAGCTGCTTGCGCTCGAAGAACCGCTCGCCCTGATGGGCGACTTTAACGTGATCCCGGACGACGACGATTGCTACGACCCCAGGGCCTGGGAGATGGACGCACTATTTCAGCCCGAATCCCGCGCCGCGTTTCGCCGCGTCGAATGCCTGGGCTTCACAGACGCTTTTCGTGCGTGCCACGCCGAAACGCAGCAATACACGTTCTGGGACTATCAGGCCGGCGCCTGGCAGAAAGATCACGGCATCCGTATCGATCACATCCTGCTCTCGCCACAGGCGGGAGACCGGCTCAGCGGTTGCGCGATCGACAAGCATGTTCGCGGCCGCGAAAAACCTTCCGATCACGTACCCGTCTGGTGCGAAGTGGCGATCTGATTTGGCGATTGGCCACCAGTCCCGGAATCGGAATCAATTTATCCGCATACAAGGTTTAACGCAGAGGACGCGGAGGATGCGCCGGGGGCGCAGGAAAAAAAGCTGGCGCGATTCGCGCGCCTATATTTCTCCCGCGTCCGCTGCGCAACCTCTGCGACCTCTGCGTTAAAATCTTGTTGGTTCACGAATCCCTTACGCTCAAAAATCGGTACTCGTTTCTTATTCCGTCGGTGTGCGCGTGAAAATGGCTTCCAGGCTCGTGAGATTCATTCCGTGCTTCAGAAAATTGTAGGGCGTGAGATTGACGGCTTTGATGAGAGTCCGCGCGATCTCGGGGCCCGGTGAACCGTCCGCGGCCGGCACCATGTCGAAATCGATGACATTGATACAGCCGGTGTCCTGTTCGAAAGCGGACGTCGCCAGAAGACCCGTGCCCGCGGCCCAGCTCAGAATCAGGCGATTGATCCCTTCATGCGCCACAATCAGGATCTGCCGCCAGCCGGATTCGCCGAGGATGCGCCGAACGACGCCGACGGCACGTTCCTGGGCGCCGGCAAAAGCTTCCCCGCCTTCCAGCATCGTTGCTCCGTCCTCGCTGGCGCGGGCGAAGTGGAATACCATTGTGGCGATCAGCTCGCTGCGGTTGGAAACGTCGAGCAGTCTGCCACCGTGGATTTCCGACAAGGCGGGTTCGATTTCGACATCTTTCGGCTGGCTCTGGTGTTCAACCACGATGTCTGCGGTTTGCCTTGCGCGCGGCAGAGCTGAGGAAACAACGCGATCCAGCACCACGGCAGACAGCGCGAGCGCGGCCGCCTTGGCCTCCTCCCGTCCCTGCATTGTCAGGGAGATATCCCGAACGCCGCCAATCGTCGCGATATTGGGCGCAAAGTAATCCACGTGCCCATGTCGCATCAGGTAGATGCGGCGGCGTCCCGTCGTGCCAGGCAATATGCTCAAGGTCGCGTCCTATATCGCTTCCGCAGCACGAAGCTGCTCGATCTCCGCGCCGGAAAATCCCCAGCTGGACAGCACCAGCTCACTTTGCGGCGCTTGCGGCGGCCCCTGCACCTCCGGCGGAGTTCGGCTGAAGCGTGGCGCAGGTGACGGCTGCACCACTCCGTCGATTTTGGTGAAAGTCTGTCGCTCGATATTGTGAGGATGCGCGGGCGCCTCCGCGAGCGACAGCACGGGGGCGTAGCACGCATCGGTTCCGAGCAGGACTGCATCCCACTCGTCGCGCGTCTTCGCCTTTATCGCTGCAGCAACCCTCGATCTGAACTCGGGCCAGTGATCGCGATCCATCTGCAGGCTTGTATCGAGATCGCCGAGACCGATGCGGTCGAGAAACTCCCGATAGAATTGCGGCTCGAGCGCCCCAATGGCGATCCATTTCCCGTCTTTGGTCTCGTAGGTGTCGTAAAAATACGCACCCGAATCGAGGAGGTTTACTCCGCGTTCGTCCTGCCACATCCCGGACGCGGCCATGCCGTAGAACATCGACATGAGCGAAGCGGCCCCATCGATCATCGCAGCGTCGACCACCTGCCCTTTCCCGGAGCGCATGGCTTCGACGAGTCCGCAGATCAGTCCGAACGCGAGGTAGAGAGCGCCGCCACCGAAATCGCCCGCCAGATTGAGCGGCGGCACCGGCTTTCCTCCGGCCGAACCGATGGCGTGCAGCGCACCTGTCAACGCGATGTAATTGATGTCGTGGCCTGCAGCGCGCGCGAGCGGGCCCGTCTGCCCCCAACCGGTCATTCGCCCGTAAACGAGCCGCGGATTGCGTTCGAGACAGGCGTCCGGGCCGATCCCAAGACGCTCCATGACACCTGGACGAAAGCCCTCGATCAGCGCATCCGCCTGTTCGATGAGCCTGAGCGTGGCATCAACCGCCTCCGTCTTTTTCATGTCGAATGCGATGGCGCGCCGGCCGCGATACGTCACGTCCGCGCTGCGAGGCGTGCGACCCCCTTTGCGATCGATGCGGATCACCTCCGCTCCCATGTCGGACAAAAGCATCGCGGCGAAAGGCGCCGGACCAATGCCGGCAAATTCCACCACCCGGATTCCGGCGAGTGGCCCCACGGTTCCGCCCTTCGTCTTTGCATGCCCCTATTACCCGCCGGCAGGCGGCGAGTAAACGATACGACGTGCGGACAATCCGCAGGGGGTCAGACGGGCGAGCAATTGTGACAGAATGTAAGCCGCGATGGTCTTTACGCCGCGTCCGCGACCACGCGATTGCGGCCGTCACGTTTGGCACGATAGAGAGCCTGGTCGGCGCGATGAAGCAGAGCTTCGGCAGTGTCGGCGGGTCCCTCCGAGCCGGCGATCCCGATGCTGATGGTAATGTTCAGCGCGCCTGGTGCGCGGCTGACGGCAAACGGGGTTGCTTCCACGCTCTTGCGCAGCCGCTCGGCCACCATCCAGGCGTGGGTGACTTCCGTATCCGGCATGACAACGACGAACTCTTCACCGCCGAAGCGGCAGGCAAGATCGATTCCACGAACATTGTCGGAAATCCGGGTCGCAAATTCGCGAAGTATTTCATCGCCAATGTCGTGCCCGAAAGAGTCGTTGACCGACTTGAAGTGATCGACGTCGATGATCAGGAATGCCAGATGCCTTCCCGAACCGGCGGCGCTCGCCAGCAGCGTAGCCAGATGGCGCGTCATGTAGCGGCGGTTGTGGAGTCCGGTAAGCTGGTCGGTCAGAGCCATTTCTACGGAGAGATGAGCGTTCTGTCTCAGCCGGTCGGCATAGCGCTTCTTGCGAAGCTGGGTGCGTACGCGCGCGATGAGCTCGTTTTTGTCCAGCGGCCGGGCGAGATAGTCGTTGACGCCCATCTCCAGCGCCTGGTTCAGCTTGCGGCGATCGCCTGCGCTGACCAGCACGAGAATGGGGATGTTGCGCCCCTCCGGCAAAGAGCGGAGCTGAGAACACAGACGCAATCCATCGAAGCCTCTCAGGCCAAGGCTGACGATAATGAGATCGAAATTGCCTTCGCGTACCCGCACCAGGGCTTCTTCAAATGTTTCAACCGACAAGAGCTGATTGTCAGGTGTCAGCGCGGCCGACATCCACGCGGCAGATTCAGGGCGATCCTCGATAAGAAGAATTTGACCGGTGGGACGCTCCTCGGAAAGCGTTTCCGCGGGATCGAGCAGTCCCATGCTTTTGCCGGTTGCTTCTCGCATCCGCAGCTCGTCCGTCAACATCTTGAGCCGCACGAGGCTGCGGACGCGTGCGAGAAGTGCTTCGTCGTCGACGGGTTTGGTCAGAAAGTCGTCAGCTCCCGCAGCCAGACCGGCGACACGGTCGCTACTCTGATCGAGGGCTGTGACCATCACGACGGGAATGTGGGCGGTTGCAGGATTTGCCTTGATGCGGCGACAGACCTCGAAACCGTCCATTCCCGGCATCATGACGTCCAGCAACACGATGTCGGGTTCATTTGCGGCGATTTTGTCCAGCGCTTCGGCACCGCTGGACGCCGTCTCCACCTCGAAATATTCGGCGGTGAGCTTGGCGTCCAGGAGCTTTACGTTGGAGAGGATATCGTCGACGACAAGAACTCTCGCTGTCATGGCAATCAGCCGATGAAGCGCCGTACGGTATCGAGAAAGCCCGTGACGGAGATGGGTTTGGAAATGTAGGCTTCGCAGCCGCCCTGCCGGATGACTTCTTCATCACCCTTCATTGCGAAGGCCGTGACCGCCACGACCGGGATGGCTTTGAGCGAATCGTCTTCCTTGAGCCATTTGGTGACTTCGAGGCCCGAAATCTCAGGCAGCTGGATGTCCATGAGAATAAGATCGGGGTGGTGCTCGCGGGCAATATCGAGCGCTTCCATGCCATCCTTGGTCTGCAGGATATTGTAGCCGTGAGCGTCGAGCAGATCGTGAAAGAGCTTCATGTTCAGCTCATTGTCTTCCACGATCAGTACTGTCTTCGCTTTCGCATCCATGCTTTATTCTCCCAGCCCGCCGCACACCGATCCCGCTTCCCGCGTGCGCCTGTTCCGCGAGCAACGTCACCTATGAGAATTACTAGGCCACATACCTTAACGCTCCCTTGACGATGCCCACGCCCGGCAACCTGGAAGACTCCGAAGTATTGGCGCTCAACGCCTTGACATTCCTTGTCAAATCGCCCGTCGAGATGGAGCGATTCTTCGCAATCTCCGGAATCGGTCCGGACGACCTCAGCCATGTTGCCGGCGACGCCGCGTTTCTGGGCGGCGTGATCGACTTTCTGCTTGGCGACGATGCGCTGCTCATGCGTTTCTGCGACTCCCATTCGGTGGATCCGCGCGCCGTTTACCGCGCGCAGCACCAGCTCGCCGCGCAATCGCGAAGCCCGGATTAAATGGCGATGCGACTGGGTGTCGACCTGGGCGGCACGAAAATCGAGATCATCGCGCTCGACGGAAGCGGTCACACATGCCTGAGAGAAAGGATTTCGACGCCCACATCCGGTTACGATGGAATTGTTGCCGCGATCGGCGATCTTGTGCTTTCTGCCGAAGCGAAACTTGGCGCCTGCGGCACGGTCGGGCTAGCCATTCCCGGCGCCCTGAGCCCACGGACAGGCCTGGTCAAGAATGCCAACACAACTGCGCTCAACGGCCGTCCCCTCGATGCGGATTTGAGTCTCGCGCTCGGCCGTCGCGTTCGGGTCGCCAACGATGCGAACTGCTTTACCCTCTCGGAAGCGACGGACGGCGCCGCCGCTGATTGCAACGTTGTTTTTGGCATCATTGCCGGCACGGGTGTCGGCGGCGGAATCTGCGTGGGTGGACGCCTCGTCGAAGGCGCGCATCTGATCGCCGGTGAATGGGGGCACAATCCTTTGCCCTCGCCTCTCTCCGCCGAACTTCCCGGACCAGCCTGCTATTGCGGCCGGCACGGCTGCATCGAATGCTGGATCAGCGGTCCCGCACTCGCCCGCGAATTCGCGCGTTACGCGGGCCGCTCGCTCCCGCCCGAGGCGATCGCCAAAGCAGCCTTGGGCGGCGACGCAGCGGCGGTTGCCGCGATGTCGCAATACATCGATCGATTTGCCCGTTCGGTCGCGCTGGTTGTCAATATTCTCGATCCGGATGCCATCGTGCTTGGCGGCGGCATGTCCAACATCGAACTATTGGAGTGCGAATTGCCCAAACGCGTAGAGGCCTACAGTTTCACGCCGGAACTTCCATCGAGAATCGTGCGAAATATTCACGGGGATTCGAGCGGTGTGCGCGGGGCGGCGTGGCTCTGGCGCGAAGATGAGATGTCAGCCGGCCTGCCAAGTTGAACCTAGGGACCGCGAATGGCGAAACATGGCGACGGCCGGAGAGAATGCAGAACAACACGTCATCGTTCTGATCCGTCGACGCTTTCAATTCTTCGATGGAGGATTCGTTAGAAGATACGGGAAGCCATCGATGACGTTCGCTTTCTCAGCCCACACGCTCGGATCGAATCCTTCCGGTAATCCTGACTGGAACTGCTCCGTCGTGAGGCCGGTGATGCCGGGATCGTTTGCGATATTGCCCGCGCCCTGACTTGGATCGGTAATGCCGCTCGTGTCCGTATCCCAATACGTGTCATCGAGGCTGCCCGCCGGGGCGCCGTCATCTCCTATCAGGCCGCCGACGAAGCTTCCGCTTCCTCCGACCACGGTGCCGATCGAGTAGGAAAAGCTGATCGTTGCCTTCACTCCGTTGTTCCCGACAAATCCACCAACGTAGGAATCTGTCTTTCCCTCTACCGTGCCTGTTGAATATGAAGAAATGATCGAACCCAGGTTGATGCCGGCCAGGCCGCCCGCACTGACTTCATCGCCGCCCGTAACAATTCCCGTTGCATAGGAATTTTCTATCGTATTGTGGTTGTAGCCGACCAATCCGCCAGCCTCATCGAAAGAACCGCGACCACCACTGCCTGCACTGATTTTCCCCGTGGAGTAGGAATCACTGATAGTCCCCTCATTGGTTGCGGCGAGCCCTCCAATGCCAAAAAGGCCGCCCGTCACATTGGCAGCACTATGAGAATAGGCAATAATTCCCATATTGTCGGCAACAAGTCCGCCCGCTAGGGATTTCTGATTGTTCTTGACGTTGCCCGTAGCGTAAGAGTTGGTGATCGTGCCGCAATTTCGGCCGACCAATGACCCGCTCCATACATACTTTGCCTTGACCACATGGAAGATATTTGCGCCGATAAGTCCGATATTCCTGATCGTTCCGTTCAGAGAATTCAGGGTCCCGAGCCCCGCAAACAGACCTTGGTACACATTCGAGTCGAGTTCGGTCCCGCCTTCGATACTCAGATTCGAGATCGCGTTGCCGAGGCCGTCGAATGTGCCTGTCAGCACGGTGGGAACCGGCGACGACATATAGGTTCCGTCGCCGCTCGCATTATAGCTGTTGGCCAGGGCAAAATTGCCGCTCGGGTTCGACGCGATGGCCGACGCCAGCGTCTTGACGTCGCCCGCAAGTGTGAAGGCGCTGCCGTTGATCGTAAGTTGGCTGGACAGGTTCGCAAAACTGACATTGCCCTTTTTGCCAAACGAGAATGTGCCATTCTGTCCAATCTGAATCGTTAATCCGCTCTGGCCTGCGACCGTCAGGGCCTGATCGATTTCGACGGAACGCATTGCCAGGAGCGACAATAAGTTTGTGCTAGACCAGCTCAATGCAGACTTGACGTGAATGTCGGACGCCTGGACGCCCGTCCCGGTGGTCGTAACGGTGACGCTGCTGGACCCGAGCAGCGTTTCGAGGTCGCCCACATTAAGTACAGCCTTGTTTGCCGTCGGCGCGCATGTGCCGTTCGAGCATGCCATATTCTGAGTCGCGGCCGATGAGATCGTGACGTCAGCCTGCGCGCCGAAAGTCAAATGCATGAGGATGGTCCAGGCAAGGAGCGCGACCTGTGTGCCGTCACTGATGCGTTTTGACGGCCGCATGACCCCTCTCCCGCAACTAAACCACAGGCGGAGCCTATCACGCTCCCGAGGCAATCGCCAAAGCCGCACTGGGCGGCGACGAAGCGGCGATTGCCGCGATGTCGCAATACATCGATCGTTTTGCCCGTTCGCGGTCGCACTGGTTGTCAGTATTCTCGATCCGGACGTCATCGTGCTTGGCGGCGGCATGTCCAACATCGAACTATTGGAGCGCGAACTGCCCAAACGCGTAGAGGCCTACAGCTTCGCGCCGGAACCTCCATCGAGAATCGTGCGAAATATTCACGGGGATTCGAGCGGTGTGCGCGGGGCGGCTGGCTCTGGCGCGAAGATGATATGTCAGCCGGCCTGCCGGGTTGAAATCATCTCTTGCTGATTTCAGCCAAGGTCAAACTGTAACAGTGCCAACCAGGCGATTGGCGCAAGAGAATGCAAGTTAGAGCGTGTTCCGCTCATATCAAACCAAAGCGTGTCATCCCTGCCGACGCGAAGCGGAGAGCCGGGAGCCAGTACCGTGAAGATATTCCGTAGGCACTGCTTCTGGGTCTCCGCTTTCGTGCACGGCTGTCCGGGGAAAAATCTCGAATCCGTTTACATGTGCTTGATGGAGACTGGGATTTGCACAGAAATGCGTGTGCTCGACTCAGGACTGCGTATGTGTCGAGAAAAGGCTCACGCGGAGGCGCGGAGCCGCGGAGCAACCAGAATTGCCACTAAGAGCACGAAGGGCGCGAAGAAGGGGTCGCGCGCGAAGGCGCGCAAATCATCATTGTGTGCTTTGTGCTCTTTGTGGTGAACAACCCTCTCCGCGTCTCCGCGTCTCCGCGTCTCCGCGTGCCCATTTCTTGCGAAAACAAGCAGCAGTGCTCGCCATGCCTGTTTTCCCCGGACAGCCCTGCGCTCCCGGGGGAGTGACACGCTTTGGTGTGGCGATTCATTCCGCGCGGAATGCGCGCTAGAGCGGGATGAATTTAGCTGTGGTTGATCAGGCATAGCCTGCATTCCTGAAGTAGTTGGCGCATTCCTGGGCGTTGAAGGATGTCAGTAGCTGGCCGATGGCCGAGCAGACGGCATCGGCGGTT
>Ga0210406_10000467_pt1 | contig 54934 bp, 60 predicted proteins | sample IncBWC30MmetaG_FD_155454 | JGI IMG/M metagenome (GOLD analysis project Ga0210406, IMG submission 155454) | Forest soil microbial communities from Barre Woods Harvard Forest LTER site, Petersham, Massachusetts, United States - Inc-BW-C-30-M | ecosystem: Environmental > Terrestrial > Soil >...
TCGTAAAGAAACACACCCGTGCCACGGGTCAGAACAACTGGGTAGCGGCTATAGGTCTGCAGCAAAAACTGACGCTCTCGTTCGGCGATTTGTTCGAAGGTGTCCATAGGAAGATTCGATTTTACCGGAATGAGCGGGTTGAAGTAGATGCGTTTCTCCGGCATAGAGAAGTCGTTGGCCTGGCGGTTTATCAAGGCGTGCACGGGGTAGCTTGTTGGAAAGGAAACGAGGCAGGAATTTCGATGCGGTTGAGAAAGACTTTTGCGAAGTTCAGTTTTTCGTGGAACGTCTCCACTTGCCGTGCAACCAGACGACAATGCCCAGTGCGCATACCTCGATAGAACCAGGACGGAAGAGCTCGAAGCTCCAGACGCCTGCATACTCTAGGGTCGCAGAGTAGGCGCACCATATCATCCCGCCCGCAGCGATCAGACGTCCCAAGCGCTCTTCGGTCGCAATGCTGAAGAGAGGCCCCTTTTCCTTACGCTTCTGGGCTGGCTTCGCAAGGGGAGCGTAGACAGGCTGCTGTGGCAAATCAAGATAGCCCTCGCGTCCGCGGTCCCAGCCGGCGTCGTCGTTTTGTTGATATTTGGCCACTAACCTTACAGTGCATCAAAACCGGTCCGGGCGCATGTTACCGAAGTGACCGCATTCTCAGTTGGAACGATCCGCTCTCGGTTCAAAGCCAGAGTCCCGGATATCTCATTCCCCATCAATACAGCGGGGCCTGCCCTTCCGGCCGCGTCTTCCACCTGCGATGCACCCACAACCACTGTTCGGGATAGTTCCGCACATAGTCCTCAATCACTCTAGTGAACAGCTGCGTATTCGCGGCGATATCAGCCTCCAGATCGCCCGAGCGAATCAGTTCGAGCGCCGGATCAAATCGCAACCTATATTTCCGCAACGCCGGGTCCCAAATCGTGAACCCCGGAACCACAGCCGCATCCGTGCGTAGAGCAATGCGGGCTAGGCCGCTGGCCGTGCAGGCGGGAATTCCAAAGAAATCCACGAAGATACCCTGGGGCGGCGTCATATTCGTATCCATCAAGATCCCTACAGTCTCCCCCGCCTTCATCGCCGCCAGCAGACCCCGGACGAAATCGTCTTTGGCCACGGTCTTGTTTCCGTGCATGGTGCGGTAGTTCTGCAGCAACCGGTCGAGATACTGATTGTCCATGGGCCGCATTACTATGTGCAGCCAGTGACCATGCAGGGAGTGAGCAAAGGCCGAGAGTTCCCATCCGCCGAAATGGGCCGTCAAGAACAGGACGCCCTTTCTCCGGGCGTAAGCCCGCTCGTAGTTCTCCAGTCCGTCGTACGTTACTACCTCGTCGATATTCTCCGGCGTGTACTTGGGGAACTGACACAGTTCGGCGAGCTGCCGGCCGAGCGAGGCAAAAACCCCACGCAGAATGCGCGCCCGCTCGGCCTCGCTTTTCTCCGGAAACACCATGGCGAGATTGCGCATCCCGACCTGCCGCAAACGGAAGTGCAGCAGGTAGACCACCTGGGAGATGCCAATGGCGAAAGCGCGCGAGAGGGGACGCGGCATCGCACCCAGGATCTTGATGAACGGCCAGGCGGCCGCGTATTCGAGTTTCCGGCGCATGTAGGGAAGCGTGACCCGATCACCTGGAAAAATGGCGTGTCAAACGATCTGCCGGCTTGGCGATAGCCCTCCCGGCTGTCCGGCTCAAGCGCAACTCGAACGAGTCATCCTATTCATCCGTTAGTTCCGAGTCATGCTTCTCAAACACCTCGCGTAACGCCGCGGAAGACCGGTCCTTCATCGCCTGAATTTCCTCGATCAGCGCATAGGTTTTCGAGGTCATCACCAGTACATATCGCACTGGTCCGGGACCCGGATTCCAATACGGATGAGCCGTGCCCGTGGCACGAATACCACTGAGCCTGAGCGCGCTTCGACCACGTCTTACCCCACGCGAACACACATTGCGCCTTCCAGGACGTACCCAGTCTCATCGTGATTGTCGTTGTGATGAAGATGAAGCGGAGCGATCCAGCGCGGCGGTCCGGGCGATCCGCCAGCATCCTTCCACCCGGCCACTACGAAGCTGGCGTCCACCGAACCGATGACGTTTCCTGCCAGCGGTGGCGCAATCATTGGGGAACTCATATTCAAAATCGAGCCTGCCGCCTACTTGGCTGCGTCCTGCGCCCAGTTCGCCAGCATCGTCAGGAAGGGATTGGCCGCCGGCGGCGGATCTACCTTGCCGGTCAATGCCGCTTTGAATGTCACCATGTGCCCGTAAAACTCTCGCGTAGCGTCTTTATCCTGCTTAATGACTGCCCCATTCAGGCTCACGCCAGCGAATACTCCGCGGGCACGGGAATAGGTCAACACCTGGGCGCGCATCTTCCAATCGGTGTTGCCTTCGGCGTGACGACCCACCGGGCCTGCAGCCACCGACGCGTCGGCGCCGAGCGCAAACTGGCTCGAGAGCAGATGCTGCATGCCGTCGTTGTTCATGATCAGCATTACCAGGTCGACCGCCTGTCCGCCGATCTGAAAACCAACGCTGCCTCCGGTCGTCATGAAAAATGCCGGCGCGCTCCAACCCTTCGGCGTGCGACAACTCGCCAGCCCGCGACCGTATTTCGCGCCCACAATGAATCCGCCTTTTAACAGAGACGGAACCACCGCCACGCACTCCGCTTTGCTCAGAATTTCCCGCGGAATTCCAGAGTCGGGAGCCGACTCGATTTGATTCAGCACGTCTGCGGCCGCTTGGACACGGTCGGTGGCCTTCGATTCTTTCGCCTGATCATCCGCGGCAAGAGCCAAGCTGCAGAAAGACAGCAATAGGGTTAGCCGAACAAGGTTTTTCATTGGTCCTCACCACAAAGTTTTGGCTGCAATCTGGCGATTCGATTGTAAATGAAGTCTGCTTTTGGAGGCTGATTCAGAAGGTTCTGGGCGGGAACCTATGCTTGGAGAAAGACCGGAAGGCAGCCGGCCAAAAAGCGAAGAACGAACAAAAAAATGCGGGGCTGAAAGTAGTGACCCTAATCGCCACTCTCAACCCCGTCTCCCAGGTTCTGTGGTAGGTAAGGCAAGTATGCCCCACCCACTAAAGCCCAACAAGATTACGAAAGTAAGGTCTCAGAAGGAACGCCGAACTTGCCAGTAGCGCCGGCATCCTGCCGGCTGTCGGGGGGGCAGGTTGCCCGCGCGGACGCCATCCGTTACTTCGTGGCAACCATCGAATGTGTAATCGCATGCACCGACAATGCAATCCGGTTCTGCACGCCAACCTTGCGCATCAGTTTCGCCACGTGCGCCTTCACCGTGCGCTCCTCAATCCCTAACTGGGCGCCAATCTCTTTATTCGAGCGGCCCGCCACCAGCATCTCCAGCACTTCTTTCTCGCGGTCAGTGAAGGTGACTCGACCCGCCGGGAAAATCCGGCCGGGAGCCGAGGACACGCGCTCGATGAACATCGACAACACTTTGCGCGGGGCCCATACCGATCCCTGATTCACGATGCGAATCGCCTGCGCGAACTCCGCCGGTGTGGCGGCCTCGTCGACATACCCTTTAGCGCCTGACGCGATCGCTTTCAGAATGGTTTCCTCATCGATCCCGGAACCAGTCACGATAATCCGCAGATCCGGCCGCGTGGCTTTCAGGCTGGCCATCACGTCAAACAAGTTCTGCCCATTACGGTTGCCGAGCAGGATGAGATCAATCGCTTGCAGCGTGCTGATCTCGGGCAGTGCCGCGGAAATAAGCTCGAACTCGGGCTCGGAGTCGAACAAGGCGCGGAACCCAACAAAGCGCAGTGGATCACTTTCCACCACTGCGATTCGGATTACTGGTTTTCTCGCTACTGCTGCTTTCATAGGTATCCCTTATTAGGGTATTAGATTCTGCTACTAGCATAGTTAGAATTCGGCACAATGCAAAGAGATCGTGACCGAAGTGAAATTACGGGAGTAACATGGAAAAACACGCCCGAACGCATCCTGGGCGGCTCATTGTCAGGCAAAGTGGTGGATTCCATCGCGTCCCACCTCAAAAGCCTCATCACACGGAGAAACCGTTCGCATGAACAGTTCGACGCAATCGCGGACTACCCTCGCTGCATTGGTACTCATCTCCTGCTGGTTGCTCGCCCCACCAGCGTCCGCTCAGCAAGGCGAGCCCGGTGCCCCTCACCCCGAGCAAAATGGGTCTTCGACGTACCAGCCCAAATTCCGCGGCGATCCGGCCCGTTCCGACTCCGAATTCGCCGCGCTGGCTTACATGCACGTCGTGATTCGCGCCCAGGGCCAGTTCCAAAGACGATACGACCACTTCGCTACCACGCTCGCCGAGCTTGTGCATTCCGGCACCTTCACCAAGCGCATGGTTAACCCCGACCGTGGCGACTACACAGCGAGCTTCAAGGGCAAAAAGGACAGCTACATCCTTACGATGACCCCGAAGAATCTCGACGCCCAGCACCGTTCGTTCTATGCGGAAGACGACGGCAAAATCCACGGCGACGAAACCAGGGCGGCAGACGGAAGTTCTCCCCTAGTCAAATGACATCCATAGGGACGGTCCCCAATTTCTGCTGGTTCTCTCACCATCATCCGATCACGGTCAATCACGGTCATCCGATCATTGCCAGCCCCGTTGCCCCTGTGTTAGCCTCTTGCTTGAGGAATCACTTTGCATCACAAAGTACCACCGACGGGGCTCGACCGCAACGAAACCGAACTTTACCGACGGCTGGATCCTGGCCGGCTCCCGAACCACATCGCCATCATCATGGACGGCAACGGGCGCTGGGCCAAGCGGCGCCACCTGCCGCGCGTTGCCGGACATCGCTCCGGAGTGACCGCTGTACGCTCGACGGTCGAAACTGCGGCGCGCATCGGCATTCCCGCCCTCACGCTCTACGCATTTTCCGAGGAGAATTGGAAAAAGCGCCCGCAGAGCGAAGTCGACTTCCTGATGGGCCTATTGAGTCGCTACTTGAAGGCGGAGGTTCCCATCCTCAACAAGAACAACATTCGCCTGGAATATATTGGGCGGCAACATGAACTGCCGCCGGACGTACAGGAACGCATGGAGTGGGCGCGTGAGGCGACTTCGCGCAACTCTGGCATGGTGCTCACGCTGGCTCTCAACTACAGCGCCCGCAGCGAATTGGTCGACGCGTTCCGCTCGATCGTGAGCGCGGCTGCGCTGAACGGTGGACTGGATCATCTCGAGATTGATGAGGAGACGGTTGCCCGACATCTGTATACGCGGAATCTACCCGACCCGGACCTTGTAGTTCGGACCTCGGGCGAGATGCGCTTGAGCAATTTCCTGCTCTGGCAACTCGCCTACGCCGAAATCTATGTCACCCCCACTTTATGGCCGGATTTTCGCGGCCTGCACCTGCTGGAAGGCATTGCCGAATACCAGAAGCGAGAGCGCCGTTACGGCGGTTTAAACCACGGCGACGGACAAGCGCATCGGCAGCCCGCCTTGGCGACAACCGGAAAAAAATCCTAGCCCTGCCCGGGGTGGAGTTCAGCGAACGCAAATTCCTCTGTGATCCTCTGTGCCCTCTGTGGTTAAAATCTTCCGTTCGTGCAAAGATCGTAATCCCGTGCTCAAACGCATCGCGACCGCGCTCGTCCTGATTCCGATTGTGCTGGTTCTCATTTTGCGCGCACCGGTTCCGGCTGTAGCCGTTGTCGCGGCCGTGGTTGCGCTGCTGACCATCCACGAATTCCTGAAACTGACAGAATCTTATGGCGTCAAACCGCTGCGCCTCCCGACCTACATCTACGGTGGAGTCTTCTTTTTGCTGTTGGCCCTCAATGTGGGAAACGAGAAGCCGCTGCTTTCCACCGCGATCTTTGTCTACTGCCTAGGATTTGCAGCGGCGATGGCGCCGTTTGTCGCGCTTAGTATCCTGATGCGGCGGCAAGACCTGTGCAGCGGATATCCGGCGGCAGCAGCGTCGGTGTTCGCCTTCACCTACATCGCGCTGCCGATGGGGATGCTGGTGCAGCTTCGCCAACAATGGGCGGGCGCATTCTATCTGTTGTATTTGCTGCTGGTAGTTTGGGCGGGAGATATTTTCGCATACTTCGTCGGCAAGGCCATCGGTCGGCATTTGATGTCGCCGCGCATCAGTCCGAAGAAGACCTGGGAAGGAGCAGCCGCTTCGCTCGTGGCCAGCGTCGGCGTAGGATGGTCGCTGTTTCATTACGCTCTGCCCTTGAGTTCAGCGTTATTAAGAATCGGCCTCATCCAGCAGCGCGACGGTCTGTTCGGCTTGGAGCAGCCCGCGATGGGCCCGATCATTCTCCTCACCGTCGCGCTCAATGTGGCCGCCCAACTTGGCGATCTGGTGGAGTCGCTCATCAAACGCGGCGCGGACGTGAAAGACTCCGGAACCATTCTTCCTGGTCACGGCGGCATGCTCGATCGCATCGATGCCCTGCTATTCGCCGCTCCCGTCCTGTGGTTCTACACGGCCTGGCGAGTGATGCACTAATCGCCACACCCTTCCCAACTAAGCGCGGTCGAAACGCGTAAAATAAGATGTCTATCCCAGTTCCCGTTTTTGACCGCTTCGTATCAATCATGAAACGCATTGCCATCCTCGGTTCGACGGGCTCGATCGGGCGCAGCACACTCAGTGTGGCCGAATCCTACCCGGACCGTTTTCAGATTGTGGCACTAGCCGCCGGCGGCAATATCGAATCGGCGTTGGAGCAAGCCCAGCGCTGGCATCCGCGGGTGATCTCGATGGCATCGGAGTCCGATGCAGACACTCTACGATCCCGCCTCAAGAAGGAAGGCCTCGGCGAAATCGAAGTCGTGCATGGGGCGGCTGGGACGGTTCGAGTGGCTACACACTCCGAAGTAGACTTCGTCGTCAGCGCCATCGTGGGCGTCGCTGGCCTCGAGGCGACCTACGAGGCCGTGCGCGCCGGCAAGAGCCTCGGACTTGCCAACAAAGAATGTCTCGTTGCCGCCGGGGAGTTGATCACCGCAGAGGCTCGCCGGCAGGGCAAGCCTCTGCTCCCCATCGACAGCGAGCACAACGCCGTGCATCAATGCCTGCGTGGCGGGCGCATGGACGAAGTCGAACGCATCTGGCTGACCGCTTCCGGTGGTCCGTTTCTCAACCTGCCACCCTCGGAGTTCGCCTCCATCACGGTCGAGCAGGCGCTCAATCATCCCACCTGGAAAATGGGTCGAAGGATCACGATCGACTCTGCCACCCTCATGAACAAAGGGTTTGAGGTGATAGAAGCGTGCAGACTATTTCACATGCCGCCGGAAAAAGTGGCAGTAATTGTCCATCCCCAGTCCACAATCCATTCCCTGGTGGAGTTTGTGGATGGCAGCATACTTGCTCAATTCTCCGTGACCGACATGCGCTTGCCGATCCTTTACGCCCTAACATATCCCGAGCGGATTCAGTCGGATATGCGCTTTGCGGTGAGTGACTTGCGTCATCTGGACTTCGCCCCTCCAGACCTGAAAAAATTCCCTTGTCTGCGTCTCGCCTACGAGGCAGCCGAAGCCGGCGGCGCAAAAACGGTGGCGCTGAACGCTGCGGACGAAGTGGCCGTCGCCGCCTTCTTAGAGGGCAGTATCCGCTTCGACGAGATTCCCAGGATTATCGAAGACGTTCTGGCGGAAACCAGCTCAGGGAAGTTGGAGTCGATTGCGAAAGTGTTGGAGGCGGATGCCGAGGCCCGTGGATTGGCAGAAAACAGGGTGTCCAAAAAGAAACAGCCTCGGGCAACATCTTTCGTGTAGTTTTGGAATCTAAACGATTTGGGGAGCGCGCATCTCGATTATGTCTGATTTCTTGACCTCTCTGGTAGCGGTGGTTGCCGTACTGGGTTTCATGATCCTGATCCACGAGTTCGGCCACTATGCCGTGGCCAAGTGGCTGGGCGTGAGGGTGGAGCAGTTCGCCATCGGATTCGGCAAGCGGCTGATCGGCTTCCGCAAAGGCGACACCGACTATCGAATCAACGCGATCCCGCTCGGTGGCTACGTCAAGATGAGCGGCGAGAATCCGATGGACGAGCGCTCCGACGATCCGCGCGAGTTCATGAATCATCCCCGCTGGCACCGCTTCCTGGTCGCCATTGCCGGGCCGCTGATGAACATCCTGCTGGCGGTCGTTCTGCTCACCGTCGTCTACATGGTGCACTACGAATATCCAGCAGTCTATGACGAGCCGCCTGTCATCGGATGGGTGCTGAAGGACACGGCCGCGGCCAAAGCTGGCTTCCAAATCGGCGATCGCATTACCCGCATCGATGACGTGGAGAATCCCACCTGGGAGCAGGTCGAACTGAAGGAAGCGTTGAGCCCGGGTCAGCCTCTGAATGTCACTATAGACCGCGAGGGGCGCACCATCGAAAAGACGATCGTTCCTGAGGCCATGGGCGTCGATCAGATTGGATATGCGGGCTGGGCGCCGAAAGAAGGTGTCGTCACTATCGTAGACCTGGTCGACGGGATGCCGGCCCAAAAGGCGGGATTGAAGGAAGGCGATCAGATTCTGAGAATGGACGACAAGCCGGTGCCTGCACTGGCCGCCATGATCGAGAGCCTGAAGATCACAAAAGACAAGCCGATCGCGATCACCGTCGAGCGCAAGGGCGAGCAGAAGACTTTCAGCGTTCAGCCTGTGCTTACCGATAAGTGGTACCGCATCGGCATCGGCAGCATGCAAATGAAGGTGAAGACGCTTCCCTTCGCGGAAGCCTTGAAGCTCTCGCTGCATGAGAACCGGCAGAACGGGTTGCTGATACTTGAACTTGTTAAGAAAATGGCGCAGCGCAAGATTTCTATGCGCTCGATCGAAGGCCCGATCCGAATCGGCCAGGCCGCGGGCGAAGCAGCCCGTCGCAAAGGCTGGACTCCTCTGATGGGATTGACCGCTGCCATCAGTCTGAATCTTGGTATCTTCAACTTGCTGCCGATCCCCATCCTGGATGGCGGCGTCATCTTGTTCCTGCTCATCGAGGGCCTAATGCGCCGGGACATCAGCATGAACATCAAGGAACGCGTGTACCAGGCAGCGTTCGTCTTCCTCGTGCTCTTCGCGGTGATGGTCATCTACAACGACTTGATGAAGACCATTCCGGGGCTCGCCGACAAACTTCCTTAGACAACTCCGACCGAAATGCGAAGCCGGCAGCTGATGTTCAGCCGCCGGCTTGTTGGTTTCCGGTTCGTCTCGTTGAGTCCCTCACCATTACGCACTTCTGCTTTCGCGGTGTGCAGTCTTGTGTGGCGGGAGCAGTCGCCTGGACTTTGGCTGGCAAACCGATGCTCCGGCGCCGCCGGCTGGCGGGCGTTTCACGGCTCGAAGGCCGGCGGCTGCCTGCCCGGCTTGCTTGGTGTGCGCTATCTGAGCAGGCTGAGCCAATGCGTTGAATGGATCATCGCTGGTTACGGCATTCGGCAGACCTTGAAGGGCGCTTTGAAACTTCGACCACGCGTTCCCGCTCTGGTCACCCGTCAGCTTAGCGTAGAGCTGGGCAAGAGTTCCGGAGTCTCCCAATGCCACCATCACCGGGGCAATCTGATCGAGACTGTGCCCCAGGCTCATCAGCCAGGAAAGAAATGCCATGCCGCACCCGATGCTATCGGCGTTCTGGTCCGTTGGGTCCGTCTGGTCGACGAAGTCCGGTTCGCCATCCTGCACCCACTGCGGAGCCGTCGCGAAATCCGACAGCGCATTGTTGCTGACGACCGTGGCGCACCAGCGCGAGAGCGCTTCGCCGGTGCTCAGGCCGCAGAGGTTTCCGTTCATCGAACACTCGCTCAGTTCCGCCTCAAACAGCGCCGAGACTCGCGCTGAACTCCCGAACGACGCGTCAACTTCGATCGCCGCTCCGGTGGTGTAATCGCAACCCAGGTGGTCGGCGCCGCCCGTGCCATCCGTGGCGCCGCCGAGGGCAAAGACTATTGCGCTGACCGGGCCGCCAGCGGTGCCAAAGATCGTGTCATTCGCCGTGACCACGCGATCGGCGTCGTTGAGCAGATCCTGGGCATTCTGCAGGCCCGATTGGCCGAGCGACGGATCTACGTATACCGTAACGCGGCCGCTCGGACTGGTTCCCACGAACTGCGAAGTGCCTTGGTAACTGGGCCATGCCGGCGCGGCAGGACCGCTAATATCAACTGGTTTCTTCCCGCTGCGCGGGGCCTTAATGCGGTGATTTGGACTCATAAGAAGAACCTCCATTTCGGACAAATCTATAGTGAGGAATCGAAGCGGCGCGTTGCAGCCCCGTCGTTCAGCCAGAGGTGGGACCGGTCGTTCTTACAGCTGCACTGGAATGGTAAGTCCGATGATTTCACAGTCGCGGAGCGAGAGCAATCCGTTACAGAGTCCAAATCTGACACCGAAGGACACGGGGCATAGATCGCATAATTTTTTTCTGTCGAAGCCTGTAAATCTATGATTCCGTTCAAGTTAGTTCCCAGACGATGCTCTCGCTCGCCGCCACAAGGTTGATATGCAAGGACTTACATGCAGAATATTCCGGAATGAGGGGTTAGATGCAAACATCTAGGCGCACTTCCCAGTCTTTCCGTTCTCCTCATTACTGACTTCGTGCATGATCTCAGTTTGCGCGTTCCATTCTCGCGGTGAAGATTGTTGGTCACAGCAATGACATATTTTTCTGGGGAAAACTGTCGAAAACTCGAAGACCCTTGCCCGAAGAAACGACAATGCTTGCTAGCCAAGGTCTACGGGGCGCAACGCAAGCGGTATTCGCGTGGTTCCTTGGGCGCTTCGCGAGGGCATGTATTTGCACAGCGGACTATACTGTGGTCGGCATACGGTTCGAGGAGAACATCTTGAGAAAACCCTTAAGAATGCTAGCGGTTTTGTCGGCCTTATTCGCGATGTTCCTCAGCGGAGAGCCGACTCATGCGCAAGCCGACACACTGAAAATCGGGTTTTCGGCAGAGGCGATGAAAGGAGAGCGTTGGCAGACGGACCTGAGTTCTTTTGAGGCGAGGGCTAAACAGTTAGGGGCCAAAGTGATTTCCAGCGATGCTGACGGAGACGATGATCTTCAGTTCCGGCAAGTGAAGGAAATGATCCAGGCAGGCATCCAAGTGCTGGTTTTACTTCCTCGCGATACAACGAAGGCGAGCCGGATGGTTGATGCCGCGAAGTCGGCTCGTATCAAAGTCATCAGCTACGATCGTCTGGTCCAGAACAGCGATGTCGATGTCTACGTCAGTTTTGACCGGGTCGAGATCGGCAGGATGCAGGCGGAATATCTGGCGAAACTTGCGCCCAAAGGAAATTATGTACTGATCGCGGGCTCTCCCGACGACGAAGGCGCCAAGACTCTGCACGACGAACAGATGAACGTCTTGCGGCCATATATTGATCGCGGCGATATTAAAGTGGTCGCCGATGGGTACACCAAAGACTGGCTGTCTTCCGAGGCATACGTTCATATGCTCGAGGCGATTGATTCCGCCAAAGAAAACATCGCTGCAGTTCTTGCTTCGAACGATGCAATGGCGTCAGGCGCGATTCAGGCTCTGCGCGAACATAATTTGGCAGGAAAGGTTTTTGTTTCCGGACAAGATGCAGATTTGGTCGCGATTATATCGATCGCCCAGGGCACGCAAGCGATGACTGTTTACAAGCCCATCCCGGACGAAGCGGCAAGAGCCGCGGAGGCCGCGGTTCACCTGGCGAAGGGGGAAAAGACCGGCGCGCATGGAACGATGAGCAATGGCAAGATCAACGTGCCGACCATCCTGCTGAAGCCGGTGCTGGTCACGAAGGACAATATTAAAACAACGGTCGTCAAAGACGGATTCCAGACGCTGAAAGACATTAACCAGGGGCTGCCGAAGGACGAGCAAATCAATTAGCGTATTTCCTCTTGTTGCCTCTGCTCGGAATGGAGAAAGCGTTCTTTCGTCAAAATAAGGGGAGAAAAGACCGCAATCACTTCACCGCAGAAGAGAAAGTGGCCATCCTGAGGCGACACCTTCTAGACTAAGGTCCCAGTTTCCGATGTGGGCAGGTTCGGCGTATCCAGGTTTAACCGGCACAACTAAGCGGTAATTCCGGCGTGGAGTCCGCCGTCCCTGGCATCGCGTTGAACGGGCGACGAATAGGTTCCGACCTGGTCGGGTCAACCTGCCATAGACTCGATCGCGCGCCACACGTCTGGAGGGAGCGTCAGTTTGAGGCTGGCGAGATCCTGCTTCATGTGTTCGGGGCTGGAAGTACCGGCTAACGGCAGCACACCGACGGCGCGCGCGAAGCTGAAGACTACCTGCGCTGGCGTAGCATTCAACTGCGCTGCCAGAGCGATCAGCGGAGGATGTTGCAGCACCTCGGGATTCGCAGTGAGCAGCGAAAATCCCTGATAGATAATCTTGCGCTGGTGGCAGAACAGGCGTACTTCACGGTCCCAGCCTAGACGGGCGAAGCAGCGATTTTGCACGAACACGGGAAGTTCGGCGTGGGTGGCCTCCATCTGCTGCAGATGGGACAGTGAAACATTGCTTACACCGAGCAGGCGCGTGCGTCCGGCATCGCGCTCTTTTCTCATCGCGTCCCAGGCCTCAGCATCTGTATCGGTCCAGTCGTAGCTCGACGAGGGCCCGTGCAGCACGTAGCTATCGACATGGTCGGTGGCTAGATGCTCGAGAGAACTGGCTAACGACTGCGCGACCTGTACGGTGACACTGGCGGCGGGATCGTAGGGCAGGCGGTGATCTTGACCTCTCGGGTAGGTAAATTTCGTTTGTAAGAAAAGATCTGCACGGGTTGCTATTCCAGCACGATAGGCCGTCCGAAGGCCTTCGCCGACTCCGGCTTCGTTGTAGTGCCGGCGCTGGTTGGCGGTGTCGACCGCGCGAAAGCCTGCATGCAGTGCGAGTTCGGTGAGGGTTGCGGTGCGGTCTTGCTTCCAGGCCGTGCCGTAGAGAAAATCGGGGATCGGTGGCTCGTCGGTGGGCATCGCGCCATTGTTTCATGCGCAATGGAAATTTAAAGGACACTGAGAAACACAGAGACCCTCGATGAGTTCGATAAAAAGCAGTTGATCGCGCCTTGTGGCGCAGTCACTGGTGCCAGAAACTTGTCGCTGGGCCGCGCTGTTTTGCGCATCGAAACCATTTCACAGGGGGCAGAGCCATGGCAGCACTGCTCGTCCTCCTCGACAAAGCCATTAAACCTTTGCTCGCGGCTGCCCAGCACATCGGCGGGTCCCGACCGCCGCAGAACCCCGCCCCCGAGACATCCATCACCAAGCCATTCGTGCGAGCATGCGAGGGGGTTTTCCACGAACTGGGGATTGCTGCATGAACGGCGACAATGATTTTTCCCGGCTTCGCCTCTAAGGGCCTAACGCTCTAACAGTGTGCGCACAAGATTGCCTATAGGCCACGGAAAATGATCGATATGGCGCCATTCGATCAAAAAGTTCTTGACAAGAGGGTAATGCTGATGCAATAAAGTGTGTTCCATATTTTAGAGCTGGCCCCTGCAAGCAACCTCTTTCGAAGGAGTAGGTCATGAACCTGCGCAGTCGCCGGATCAAAATTCTGCTGTTTTTCGCCTTTTTCGCCGCCCTTTCCCCTTCCGCCGTACTGGCTCAGAGTACAAACCGGCAGATTGGCACACAGTTCGAAGTGACAGCGGATCCTCTGGTGCCGCGACCCCACATTCACCCCTGCGTAGTATCGCTCTTTGCGAACGACCAGTTCGCGCACTTTGCCCAATCAACCCAGACTTTCAACTTCACGCCTCCTGGAGACTGCACTGGACCGTGGCAGAAAGTGGTGCTGGAGATTAACTTCAGTGAAAACGGCGGCGTTCAGTTTGACCGCACCGCGAGCATGTATCTGGCGAACGCGAACATCTATTTTGGGACGACGCCTGAGCCCTTGGCGACCTTAACCAACACGTGGCATGTCGAGCGCGACGTGACCGACTACAGCTCGCTCATGGCAGTTCCGCAGCAAGGCACGATAGTTCTCGCGAACTGCACGACGGACTGCCCAGCCCCCTTCAACACTACTTTGAACGGAGTTTTCACAGTGAGCGCCGACCTGGAGTTTTATCCTGCGGAGCGCGGTCGGGGCGATGACCGGGGCAGAGCCGACGATCATAAAAGTGAGAGGACACCCGACCAGATCCTTCCGCTCACTCAGCCCAACGGAAATGGAGGCATAAACCTGCCCGCCACGCTGGGGTCGCCCACTGCCCAGTTAGCAACGACGTTCACGCTGCCGACCAACAGTGAGCAGGTTTATCTGGACGTGGTCTCGCAGAGCCAGTCGACGGACGAGCAGTGGTATGCCTGCTTCCCGAACGACCTGGCCAGCATCAACGACCTCTTTGGATGCGGCAACACCGACTTCCGGGAGACTGAGGTTACCATCGATGGCCAGCTGGCCGGCATCGCCCCGGTCTCTCCCTGGGTCTACACAGGATTCCTGCCCGATCAGTGGCAGCCGATGCCCGGGGCGCAGACTCTAGATTTTGTGCCGTATCGCGTGAACCTTACGCCTTTCGCGGGCCTGCTCAGCGATGGTCTACCGCACACGGTGGCGGTGAGCGTATTCAATGATGACGGCTTCTTCTCGGAGACCGCGTCGCTCTTGCTGTTCCTCGATTCCAGCAGTAAGCAAGTTACGGGCGCGATCACGAAGAATACGCTGACGAGTCCCTCCCCGGTTGTGACCGAAAACCTGCAAGGAACTTCCACCGTCACGGGAACGATTGACGTTCTCTCCAAACGAAATTTCACCATTGCCGGATACGTGAATACGTCCCATGGGAAGGTGACCACTTCCGTGTCGGGGCAGCAAGATTTTGCCAGCACACAAACCATCGACTTCGATACGGTCAAACAGACCGTCCTTGATCAAAAGACCGATGTCCAAAACAGCGTTGCTTCTACGACCACCGTTTCCTCCGATGAGGGGTCGCTGGTCACGCACGACAAATTCAGCTTCCCGATCAGCCTGGATGTCACTTTTCCCGTCAGCACTTCCCCGTTTGGTCTTACGGTGGCGACCGCACAGAACTACCAAGCCACGCACCAGGTTTCGCGCGAAGGACATCTCATCCATTCAACGTCGGTGACGAACTCAGTTGCCGCAACCGACGTAAGTCCCGCGGCGAGCTCACAAGACTATCGATTTACTGATTCCGACGGCACGTCGTACCACTGCACCATCGCGGCAGCCAACAACATTTTGACATCGGCGAGTCGGGGGTGCAGGCGGGATCAAGACTAAGAGTTACGCACTTTCTTTTTCCCATGGATCGCGAGGTCGCGACAACCTTTGCCGCTCCTCGCGGTGTTCCAAGCCGTGCTCTCCACAATCTCCCGTGTCGGTATTCACGGACGCAATTTGCTGAAAACCCGGGTGCTAATCCGTGCCTATAATCGTCATGTTCGGCTCCTCTCTCCCTGGAGCAGACATCAACCGCGAGTCAAAATGGTTTTCCTGGGGCTCATGTGTGCAGTCGCCTGTGCAGCAACAGCTACGCGGCAAGCAGGGTTGGCATGATGCAAAGAAAAGCCGCCCGGACGGCGGCTGGAGTGAGTTGGCTGACACACATAGGAGTGCTATTTCGGCGCCCGAACCCCGAACCACGGACCGGGCCAAAACCTCGTCAGGCGTTGCTGCAACAGGCTGCGAACGTTTTGCGGGAGCACGATTTTCAAACTGGAGCGAGTTTCATCTTGATTGGCTTGAACCGTGCAGCCCTGTTCGGTTGAGTGCTCCCCGTCGCAGGGAATCGCTACGATGCCATGTATCTCGCCAGTGGTTAAGTTGTAAGCGCCGCCGACAATCTCCCCTCTGGAGTTGATGGAGTCTGCCTCCACCAAGAACCAAGGAGAGCCCGCAGGAATCAGACTGTTGAGGTCCGTCATCACGCCGTCCTGCCATAGGAAAGCGCGATTGTCGCCGGATTCATCAATCGATGACTCACCAACCACTTGGGTTTTGTCGTTGATGCCAAGGGCATCGCTCCCAACATCTCCGGGAAGGGTGCCGAGATCGGTCATCACACCGTTCCGCCAGAGGAATGCATCTGCGGTCGCGCCGTCCGGAAGGCTGGAACTACCGACCACTTCACGTCGATTATTGATCGCACTCGCAAAGCTCGCCGACCCACCGAGGTTACCGAGGTCGATCGCCTCGCCCTTTTGCCAAAGCAAGGCGTGAAAGTTAGTGCAGGAGCCGGAAAATCCGGCGGCTTGGCCACGGTCGTTGATAGCGACTGCAACTCCGGCCTGGTCACCTGAGAACATGGGAAGTGCATGGACTTGGCCATGGTTCCAGAGGACCGGCAGAGCGAATCCTTGCAGGCAGGATGGCAACGGCATGCCGCTCTCCGCTACACCTGCGACTTGACCTCGGTTGTTGATCTGGTTCGCTACGCCGTTATTCCCGCCGAGCGTCGGTAGGGTAGTGGCGACTGCGTGGTTCCAAACGACCGGGAGACAAGTATGCCCTGATGGGGGGAGATTGTCGGATGTCGCAAAAAAGCAAAAGGTCTCCCCATCAGGGTCTGGAGTTGAAGTTTCGGCAGCGCCCGCGATCTTGCCTTCCTCGCTGAACAGGGAGAACGACGGTCCGCTGTTTGGCCCGCCCAGCGTGCCGAGGTCCTTGATCACGCCCCGACGCCAAAGAAATGCGTGCACGTCCTGCTCGCCGGGCAAGGTTGAAGAACCAGCGACCCAGCCTTTCTCGTTAATGCCCCCAGCGAAGCTAAATGCGCCGCCTAACGTACCTATATCCGTAACGGTGTAACGAAGATGATGTCTCTTGCCTTTCGGCAGCTGTTCCTGCGCGACGAGCGCTGTGGGAACGGCCAGCAGAGCAAATACCGCTACGGCAAAAATACACAGCAGTTTCATTTGATTTTCCTTCTTGAACGGACGATTCGAGCCATGGGCGTCGGCGGCGGGTGGGTCAAGACTCAGTGGTCTCAGAAACCAATCTTTGGGGAAAGAAAGCAAGGAAAGATACGCCAGAAAGAAGCTCCACACATCTTTCGCAAGTGTGTGCTCAATGAAGATGATTGTCAACGTGCAGTCTTTTGCAGTCTTTTGCAATACAGGATGAGCCTGCAGGAGGGAGCCTGTTTCCAATACAAGGTTTGAATAGTCCTTTTCTAGCCACCCGAATTTGTCCTTATTTTCTGAAATCCTAGTTTCTTGACGTAGTAGGGTAGCCAGTGCGCTGCGATTCTGGGCGAGGGTCCCGACTCACTAGGTATCGTCGAAATCGAATATCAGCCCGTCTCCATTTCGCAGAAGTGCATGGCAGAAATCGCTACGCACTCGACGCTTACTGGAAGAACACCTACCCCCGATGAAGGAGGAGTGTTCTGTGATGGGGCCGGTGAGCACAATCTACTCCAAGAGCCGCAAGACTGTGCTCACCACGCTTTGCCTTATTTCCGTCGCGACTTGGACGCAGTCTCAGAACTCCAGGAGCCCGTCCCATTTGTTATTGGTTTGGGAAGTGCAGTGTCCCTCTTCGATCTGTCAACGTTTTGGCGAGACGAGTGAGTCGGCTCATCTCATTCTGTCGTGTCTTTCCTCGAGCGGCGCAGCTTCAATTCGGGCATGGCTGCCTTCCCGGTTATCCCGGCCAGCAAGCGATCGAGACGACAGGCCGCGGCTCGGAGCGTCTCGACGCACCGGGCTTCTTCGGTCTCGGCGATCTCCTTCAACATCTGATCGAGACGACAGGCCGCGGCTCTCAGCGTCCGGACGTCTTCTTGCGTCACCTCTTTGCGGCGGGCTTGTTCCTCCGCTTGCATGATGCTGGCTATCCGGAATCGCACATCGGCTTGCCGATTATTGTTGGTATCGGTAGACATGGGCCTGCAGCGAAACCCTATCATGGAAGCGAAGAGGCACGCGTCCGGTTTGTTGGACTGGAACCTTCTGAGATAAGGAGATCCGTCCATACCGCTTGATGACGGTTTTTGTAGAGAGCGCCCATGTTTGATGTATGAAACAGGGCTTGGAGCGGGCATGGCCAATGCCTCTTCCAGCCGGTGAGCGACGAGACTTTATAGCATCCCCGCATCGGCGGGACAAAGCCGATTTGTTCGACTTCATCCGGCAGGAAAGAATTCGCGAATGGGCGACACGCTCGTGCTGCTTTTGGCGCCGTCGCCATGCGGGCAATACCGTCTTTTGTTCGTCGGAGCGGCAAATTTCTCATCGTTTGTCAGACGGAGATAAGAACCAAGGAAAGGGCGCTCGCCAGTCAACGAATCTCTTCGCGGATGCTCACTTCCAGACGTTGGTAATAGGAGTCGCAGCAGAAGAGTTGCCTAAGTGGGGCAACTTGTACATGTCTTCGATGGTGCGCAGGACATTGTAGTGAGTGATTGTTTGGCCGTATTTCCCTGGTTTCACCATTGGCCCGACAAAGATGGTGGCGATGTGATTCGGGATGGTGCCCTGGTCTTCGTCCCATGTCACGATCAACAGGCTGTCGTGGGTGTTCGCCCAGGTCACATAAGCGAGCAGATGTTGTTGCAGCCAGGCATCGGCCTGCTGAATCGTCCCGTCATGCATGTCGTGAAGCAAGTTCGGAATGACCCAGGTGACGGCAGGCAGCTTAGTGAAGTCGTTCGGAAAACTCGTGAAAGGCTCATTGTCCTTGGAAATGTCCTTGGAAAAATCCGTCCACGGAGCGTGCTTTCGCGCGTATTCGCCGGACACGCAAGTTTCCGAGCCGACCGATGGCAGTCCTTCCGCATATCCTGTGAATGTCTTGCCTGCTGTGATCAGCTCACTCTCCAGACTTTGGCCCGAGAATGTATGCGGGCAGGAATCGTCCGTAATGCCCTGGGTCCAGCCGGCGAATAGCGCAAGATAGTTGGGCTGGCTGGGGTGCGCAATCCCGTGGGAACCCGTGAATAGTGCGCCCTGCGATGCCAAGGTATTAAGGTATGGGGCTTGTGGCGAACCGATGATCTGCGAGTAGCCGTGGTTCTCTTCCATGACAACGACAACGTGGGCGGGCGTGGGAACTTGTGCAAGAGCGGTTTGACTGGCCAACATGCACACGAACACCAGAACGGTCGACAAGGCTACGGCGGTCTTATTTGCGAGGCTGGGCATGCGTGGACTCCTGAAATGGGACCGGAAGAGCGGACCTGTTATCGAGTCCCTGGTGTGGTCGTCACTACTTATCCCATCAAGCTTAGAGGGGCAACTGCACCGCGTCAATACCACAGGTTCTAAGCCCGATGGATGGGATTGGAGGATGGAGAGACCAACTTCAATTGATCGTAGGCCCGGGCTGATTCTGCCGTGATTCATACCACAGCGCGAGTTCGACGCGATTCCACAGCCCGAGCTTGTCGTAGATCACTCGCAGGGAGTTCTTCACGTTATTTTCCGTGGTACCGATAGCGTCCGCCACCTCGCGATTCTTCATGCCTTCGGCAACGAGTTGGATGAGTCGGCGTTCACGATCACTGGGGATACGGGTTCCGTAGAGTTCAATTGCAGACATGCTTGCCTCCGGTACAACAGGGTGGCGAGTTTTACTCGCTTGATTCCGCTAAAAATCTCGAAGCGACGAAATAGCGTGTTGAAGTTTGCCTTTACAGTTCTAAGCCCCATCTTTAATTCGCTGGCAATTTCCGCATTCTCACAACCTTGTAACAGCAGCTCAATCAGCTGCTGCTCGCGGCGACGGAGCCTATCTTTTTTTTGATTCATCAATTCCCCTTTTCCATTAGTGCCTTCACGGTTCTCCGGTACCTTCCATATTTAATGTTTGTTAAGTTATAAGTGACCATAAGTGCCGGCCCCTAGGTGAGTCTGTCCATACTTGATCACTTCTGACAATTATTTTGCACACTTTAGGTAGGGGTTTGACAGTAGAGAATGGCGGAACCAGAGGTCAACTAGCCATTTAGTGCCCCTGCACTGCATTGACTTAGACCGTTCGGCATGAATATCTGTGGCGGTGATTTCAGCCATTGGCAGGTTAAGAATGTTCGTGCGTTCTGCGCTGCGCCAGAGAAGGGCTAGTTAACTCTAGTTAACTATCAGCGCGTTATGGACGTTGTCTCGAGCGGAATTACTTATCTAAGTCAAGCACCGGTAACCAGGTAACTGAAGCGCCGAGCCTTCTTTGAGTGCCGGGGCCAGATCGGCTTTCGTCGCCCGCAGGGCAGGCACCAAGCTAAATCCGACGCCACCCACGATCGCGAGGGCGAACACAAAAATGGCTGCGTGCCAATCCAGAGTTGACTCGGGTTCAACAGGCACCGCCGTCGGAAGAGTGAATTTGGATCTCAATATAGACAAGCCATACGCCAACGCGAATCCTGCGACGCCGCCCAAAAGGGAGAGCAAAATGTCTTCACTTATCATTTGCCGGACAAGACGAAAACGGCTGGCCCCAATCGACAGGCGAACGGCCAATTCTTTTCGGCGATTGGCTCCGCGCGCAAGCAGCATGTTTGCCAGATTCATGCACGCAATGGTCATAATCAGCCCCATGAGCACGACAAAGAAGCCGATCAGTGCGGACTTCACATTCCGGGGAAGCGGCACCATGGTTCCGGCCGAAAGAAGGGTCACGCGTCTGCCGTTGTCTTTGTCCGAGCGCACTGGAGCAAAACGATCCTGCTCGTCAAGACGACGGGTAATCGCGTCGAGAGCGGCTTCCGCGGACTCCAGGGCGACGTGGGGCGCCAGGCACATCATGGCGAAGAACTCCCGTGCATTGCGCTGATGCAAAACGTCGTTGGCAAGCTCAGGTGCGAGCGCGGGCGGCGCCGTGACCGGTACAAACAGCTCTGCTGGATTTATGGAAAGAGCACCATTGAAACCCTTCGGAGTAACCCCCACGATGGTCGCGGGTTGCCCGTTCAGGCGGAGCGTTTGCCCCACCACGTCGGGACTCGAGTTGAGACGATTGCGCCAGAAACGATCGCTGATCACTGCCACGGGTGCGTCGCCGGACTTCTCAAGTTCGGCGCCGAGCACTCGTCCGACCTGCGATGGGACGCCGAGCACGGAAAAATAATCTGCGGAAACCAGTTGCCCGAAGACGCGCTGCGGTTTGGCATTCCCGTTATCCTGGAAAGTGACATTGAACGGAACTCCGGTCTGAAATGCGGCAACCCCGCTGAACAGGCTCTTTTGATCCCGATATTGTTCGATGGAGTAGTACGAGACAGGCTTTTCAGGCATCACCAAACGTTCAGCATTCGCCGCTGCCGGCAACTCCCGAAAGATAGACTGCCATTTCGAGCGGAACCCGAACCGCAATGTCCGCGATCAGGCGTATCAGCCCAATGGCGCCAATGCCTTTTGGCAATGTCGCCGACGACGTCCTCGCCGAGTTGCATCACCTCGGCGCCGTAGGCCATTTTGAATTCCTGAGGAAATGCCCGTGCCAAAAGCCGGTAAATACGCCATGCGATATTCATTGCGTCACCATGACTTGCTTTTGAATGATGCGAACCAGTTCCTGTAGCCGCTCGCACTCCGCGCTGAGCGCACGCTTGCCGAGGGGCGTGAGCCGGTAATAGCGGCGGCGCGCGTCATCCAATTCCGGCGCGGGCCGTTCGTCGGACTCCTCGATCAGTTCTGCCTCGATCAGGCGCTTGATCGTGCCATACAGTGTCGCCGGCCACAACCGCACCTTTCCCCCCGTGCGAGTCAGGACTTCCTGCATGATTCCGTAGCCATGCTGTTCCCCGCCCGCAAGCGAGAGCATGATGTGAAACCAGTGGGTCTTGAGCGGGATGAATTCTTGAGGATCGGTTTTTTTCATACGGATAACATATATATATTAACATATATATATGTCAGAGACTATATACTCAGGACTCTGGTGACCGAATCTTCAATAAGCGGCGAGTCCGGGACTATAATCGCGACGCCATCGCCGACGAGTTCCCTCAACGTCGCAACAAAACCCTGGGGGTGACGCATGCCCGTCAAGCAAGGAAGCCTTGAACTGCTCGAGCATCCCGCATCGAAAGAACTCCTGCAATCGAAGATTCCGGCCCGCCTAGCCTATGTCTGGACCGATGGCACGCCCCGGGTGGTTCCGATCTGGTTCCACTGGAGCGGGCGAGAAATCGTGATGGCGACTCCCTCAAAGGCTCCGAAGCTGAAGGGGCTGGCGAAGAATCCGAAGGTGGCGCTCACGATTGATGAGAACACCTTTCCGCATAAGGTGCTGCTGGTGCGCGGCTCGGTGCGGCTGGAAACGGTGAACGGCGTGGTGCCTGAATACGCGATGGCTGCAGAACGCTACTTCGGACCCGAGCAGGGAAAAGCCTGGGCTGGACAAATGGCGTCGATGGTGAAGGATCAGGGTATGGTGCGAATCACGATCACGCCGGAGTGGGTGGGCCTGCTCGACTTTCAGACCCGGTTTCCGAGCGCACTTCCGCTGTGAGTAGTCGTGAGGCGCAGGCTTTGTCGCAGTCCCTGCTTGCTGTGTGAGCACTTAGGCTGCATACTCAGGCCACTGAGCGCGGGTTGGTTCCAAGGTCTGAATCGAATGGACTAAAGCGCAGAGTTGGAAATCGAGTGTCAGCGTCTCAAAAAGGCTCTTGCCTCCTTGGAAAGGTCTTACCACATCATGCTTGAAGTTTTAGGCGAAGCGCTTGGCCTCAAGACCCACGAAGATTGAATGACCTTCGAAGCGAGTGACGGTGTTCACAATTTGCATCGCCCGTGCCATGGGCCTGTCGCGCGAGCATATAAACCCGATTGCTCGCGGAGCGAGTCTTCCATGACGTAGGGAAGATGGCGATCCCCGACCGCATTCTCCGAAAGCCCGTCCCCTGACGCCGGACGAAACCGCCATCATGCGCCAGCACTGCATTCGCCGTTATGAACTGGTGCACGAAATTCCATTTCTTGCCGACGCTGCCGCGATTGTTTACTCCCACCACGAACGGTGCGACGGCGCTGGTTATCCCCGTGGATTTTCCCTGCCAGACAACGTATGGTCGGACCTAACCAATGAAATCCAGTCGGAAGCGTCGATGCGGATGCAATCTCCACTACCGACGATGTAGCCGGGTGCTCGCATATTGATCTGTTCCCGGTCGTAAAGGGTGCTAGCAAGCGTGTGGGATTGGCTTGTTCGAGCCTAGCGCAATTGAGCGGTTCTCAGCTTGACGTAGCGGAAGAATCGTGGGGTGCCTCGATGTTGCCAGTATTTCAGGTCATAGGACTCGACTCGAAGTCCCGAGCGCGTGGCGCCGAAGAAAGTATGTTTCGCGGGATTGACCATAATGGCAGCATGGCCACGCCATACGGCCAAGTCTCCAGGTTGCGGGTGGCTGACGCGGCGAAAGTTCTCGGTGCCGTCATAGAGCTCGGTGGAGTCGGCATAGCGGTAGGGAAAACCGGCTTGCTGGTAGATGGCGTGAACTACGTGAGAACAGTCCCCGCGCGGGCGCGAAGATTTGCGGGACTTCAGTGCGACGCGTGTAATGACTCGGCCTTCGTCGGGGCTGACGAGGTGCGATGAAGTAATTGTTGAGACGGGTTGCGCTGATGGCTCGACAGCCGGCTGGTTCTGTGAGGTCTCGGCAGTCGATTGCGTTGTGCGCTGTCCCCACGCCGGCACGGTGAGCACACACAGAACCGCGGTCCAGAAAACGTGTTTTGTGTGGGCTCGGACCATACTTGACGGTTTTACCGCAATCATAGGAATGAGAGCAGGTTACATCAGGGTCACAAACATTCGTACCCGGTAAAACCCTTAGCCACCGATTGCAAGGCCTTTAGCGCTTTGGTACCGCAGCGGTGGCGGACTGGGCCAAAAGACCGGTTTTTACGTGGTAAAATAGAGCTTCTCATATGGCCAATATTCAACGCAGGAAGACCGTGACCGCCGTTGTCGGAGGTGTCCGCGTAGGGTCGGATGCACCGATTGTGGTGCAGTCGATGACCAACACCGATACCGCCGACATCGCTTCGACCGTGCAACAGGTGGCGGCGCTGGCCCGCGCCGGGTCGGAACTGGTGCGCGTCACCGTCAACAACGACGAAGCCGCCGCGGCCGTTCCCCACATTGTCGAGCAGCTCGATAAGCAAGGCATCCGCGTACCCATCATCGGCGACTTTCACTACAACGGCCATCTTCTGCTGACCAAATATCCGGAGTGCGCGCGCGATTTGGCCAAGTACCGCATCAATCCCGGCAACGTAGGCATCGGCCGCAAGGACGATTCCAATTTCCGCACTATGATCGAGGTCGCGGTGAAGTACCAGAAGCCAGTACGCATCGGCGTGAACTGGGGATCGCTGGACCAGTCGCTGCTCACCCGCATGATGGATGAGAACTCGCGCCTCGACGAACCGAAAGATGCTCGCGAAGTCACGATGGAAGCGATGGTGGTGAGCGCGCTCGATTCGGCAGATCTGGCGCAGCAATTCGGCTTGCGCCCCGACCAGATTATTCTCAGTGCGAAGGTAAGCGGCGTGCAGGATTTGATCGACGTGTACCGCGCCCTGGCGGCTCGTTGTGAATATCCGCTGCATCTTGGACTCACCGAAGCGGGCATGGGCGCGAAAGGTGTGGTCGCATCGAGCGCTGCTATGGGAGTTGTGCTGCAAGAAGGCATTGGCGACACAATTCGAGTCTCGCTCACTCCTGCGCCTGGCGGCGACCGCACCGAAGAAGTGCGCGTCGGACAGCAGATTCTGCAATCGATGGGCATTCGCAGCTTCACGCCGCAAGTCACCGCGTGCCCGGGCTGCGGACGCACGACCAGCACTTTCTTCCAGGAGATGGCCGAGCAGATCCAGTCTTACCTGCGCGAGCAAATGCCATCATGGAAAGGCCGCTACGTCGGGGTTGAAGAGATGAAGCTCGCCGTGATGGGCTGCGTGGTCAACGGTCCGGGCGAATCGAAGCACGCCAACATCGGTATTTCCCTGCCCGGCACGTTCGAGGAACCGAAGGCCCCGGTCTATGTCGACGGACGTTTGTTCACTACGCTGAAGGGCGATCGCATTGTCGCGGAGTTCATCGGGATTCTCGACGAATACGTCGACTCGCACTACGCCGCAAGAGAAGCGGTGAAGGAAGAGTTTCCCGTCAAAGTCTAGATCATAAGTCCTGGACGGCACCGCCGAAGATGCGGTGGCATCTCTTGATAGCTTGAGTGTAACTCTCGTGCAGAAAGACGACTTAGTCCGACCGGCACCGGCGCGGTTTCAGCGATGATGTTCCAACACTCGTAACCGTTAGGCTTAATCCCGACTCCTGCCTTCGACGGAATCCCCGCAACATTCCTGACTGGCGTGAACCTTTCGAGTAATGAGACGGCCCTGAACCAATCAGATCTTGTGCTGGCACGAGGGAATGCCTCAACCTAAGGCATCATGCGATTTCATCAGGCAAGCACACATTTCTCGAACACCACGCTCGCGCTCAAGGTTTTATCAACACTGGCATCGCTTAGCGTGATGCTCGCATTCAGCGCCGCCACCAGTGCAGCGGCAACTGGAAATTTCGACGGTCCCGCGGAGCTTCCGCGGGTTTATGTCCAGACCGATTTGGCCCACACGCCTGCGCCTGGAACGGTGATCTCCGTGCCCAGCGGCGGAAATTTTCAGGAGGCGTTGAACAACGCCAATTGCGGCGACACGATCAAACTGCAGGCTGGAGCAACGTTTGCTGGAACCTTCGTAGTGCCCGCACGGCCTTGCGACGACTCGCACTGGATCATTGTGCGAACCAGCGCGCCAGACAGCAGCCTCCCGCCAGAGGGCACGCGGATTTCTCCCTGTTACGCGGGCGTTACTGCCCTTCCCGGCCGCCCCGCCTTCCATTGCACCACCACCAAGAATGTCCTGGCCAAGATTCAAATTTTGCGTACAGGAAGCAGTGGGCCCCTGCTGATGCAGAATGGCGCCAGCCATTACCGCTTCATCGGCCTGGAGATCACCCGCACCCATTCCGCCGGAATTGTCTACAACCTGGTGGTGAATGAGGGCACCGGGGCTTCAGACCACATTATCTTCGATCGCAGCTGGCTTCATGGTACGGCGCAAGATGATACCGCGCGCGGCATCATGCTGATGGCATCGCGCTATGCCGGCGTGGTCGATTCGTATCTTTCCGATTTCCATTGCGTCTGGAACTCGGGCGCGTGCGTGGATTCTCAGGCGATTGCCGGAGGTCTTGGCAGCAAACCGATGGGTCCATTCAAGATCGTAAACAACTTCCTGGAAGCCGCCAGTGAGAACATTCTGTTTGGTGGCGGAGCGGCGACAGTCACTCCCGCTGATCTCGAAATCCGTCGCAACCACATGTTCAAGCCCATGACCTGGAAGCAAGGCCAGCCCGGTTATGTCGGAGGGGCTAACGGGAATCCGTTTGTCGTAAAAAACCTGTTGGAGCTTAAGAACGCGCAGCGCGTTCTATTTGAAGCGAACGTGTTGGAAAACACTTGGGGCGGATTTTCCCAGGCCGGCTTTGGCATTCTCGTGACCCCGAAAAACCAGGCCAGCGGCAAGGCCAACGTTTGTCCAATCTGCCAGGTCACAGACGTGACCATTCGCAACGTCACAATCAGCCACGTGGGCGATGGTCTTCAGATCGCGAACGCGCGGTCTGACTCTGGAGGTTTACCTAAGGCTGGCCTTCGTTACAGCATTCATGACGTGATCATCGACGATCTGAATGCAGCAAAATACGCGGGGAACGGCACCTTCGCTCAGGTCTCCATGGACAACGGAGTACCCGTGCTGCAAGATGTCACGATCAATCACGTCACAGCTTTTCCATCCAATGCCATGCTGGTCTTGGGCGACGACATCAAGGTGAATCCGCCCATGAACAATTTTGTATTCACCAACAATATCGTCAACGGGCCCTATCCGGTTTTGACAACTGGCGGGGGTCCGGTGAACTGCGCCTATTACAATACGCCACTGATTGCGCTAGGCGCCTGTTTCGAGCCGTACACTTTCTCGCACAACGCGGTTATCGCTACGAGGACAAATTTCCCTCCCAGCAAATTTCCCTCTGAGAATTTCTTTCCGGCTACTGCCGCAGGAGTCGATTTCGTCAACTACAACGGCGGCAACGGCGGGGACTACCATCTGCAGAGCTCTAGTCCGTACAAGAATGCAGCAATGGATGGCAAGGATCTGGGAGCCGATGTAAGTGGCCTGATGTCGGCGATTGCCGGCGTCAAATAGAGCGCACTGCCACAGTTTCGGATCCCTGAGGGGCACCCCTAAACCGGGTGCCCTTCGTTTTTGTCGCAACAGCTCGCGCTTACCGACCAGAGAATGAAACAAGCGCGACGAATTCCACCGAAGCTGTCTCAGAACTTGAAGCCTCACGTCCTCGCCTGACCGTTTGAAAACCGCGCCGTTTGGGCCTTCCACTTCTGGCGTCCCAACCACTGCGGAGGAGAGCCTCGTTGACAAGCTCTGCCCCCGATGGAATAATCCGCCGCACGAAGTTCCACGCTAACTAAACCTGTACCCATCAGAAATTCGGCCCCAGCGCGGTTTGGAAACAACAAGGAGACTACGATGAATCTGTTAGTGCGCACCGCTTCCCTCTGCCTGCTCGCCGCTTTGCTTACGGCGCCTGGCTTTGCTCAGAAACCACACTTTAAAGATCTCGACGGACTTGCTCAGTATTTTCAAAAAAACCACAAGGCACCCTTTGATCGCGACAGTGTGCGCATGCCTCCAGTCGGAGCGGCCGCCATCGCAAAGGGTGCGGCCCGCGCTACGCGCTTGAACGCCGCCGTCAAGGGCGCAAATGTTAAGGTAAACCAGGACCGGAACCCCTGGCCTAAGGCCGAAATCGGCTCCTCAGTCGATCCACTGACGGGCAAGACTTACGTGGTCATGTCCAACGACTTCCGCGAGAACTGGGACCACATGTTCTACCATGTGTCCACCAACAGCGGAAAACTGTGGACTGATGATTCCATGGTGGGCGGTGCTGACCCGGCCACCGGCTTTGTGCCTCTCACGTTTCAAAGTGATCCCGGAGTCGCCCTGGACGGATTGGGACACAGTTATCTTTCCACCATTACCGGAAACTCGATTTTCGACTTCGCCAGCGGGTACGAGAATTTCGACACTGAAATTGAAGTCGCGGAAGGGTTCGGGAATGGAACTTATACACTCCCTCTGCCTACACCGATTGATGATCAACCGTGCAACGGCCTGCTCAGCGGTACGATCACCTGCAACGCCCAGCTCGACAAGCCGCTGATCACTGTGGACAACGTCGCCACGAGCTCAAACAACGGAACCGTCTACGTCTACTACACACTGTTTTGCGGTTCCACTGCCTGCACCGACGGCAGCGCGGTCGCACCAGCGTTTTCATCGGTAATCCTTGAATCGCACTCGGCCGGAGTGGGTCTGCCGTTCTCCCCGCCTGCACTGGTTAGCGGCAAACTCGTCAACACGCAGTTCTCGAGCCTGGTCGTCGACAGCCACGGCACGCCGCACATCTTCTTCGACGACTTCACCCACCCGCAGATCATGATGTACGAATCGACCTTGACCGGCAGCAGTTGGGTGGTTACGCCGACGCCTGTTGCCACCTTCTCGTTCATTAATCTGGGCAGTCCCAACTGGGCATTCCGTAGCTCTGGGACCGTTGCGCCGGGTTGCGGGATTCATATCGACACCGCGTACTGCGCTTTCTCCGCCAACCAGATTGCAGGCGGCAAGGCGGAAGGCGGCGTCAGCGTCTACGTTGCGGTTGTCGATACCCTCAGCGGTTTGTCCGCCGTCCACCGGGTCAACAACGACCCTTTCGGAACGGGCAAGGATCATTTCTTCCCATGGGCCGCGCCTAAGTCAGACGGATCCATCTATGTCGGCTGGTATGACGACCGAAAGGACCCATTCAACACCTTGGTGGGTTATTGGGTCGGCAAGTCCATCGATGGCGGCAGCACGTTCGCCACCCAAAAGCAGGTCAGCGACGTCACTTTCAACCCGTGCGTCGGCTTCCCCGGCTGCGGATTCTTCGGTGATTACACGCAACTGGTCGCCGGGCCGGACGGCATCGTTCACGCAGCCTGGTCCGACACGCGTGACGACGCCAGCATGCAAATCTACTCACAATCGATTGCTTGGTAGCGAAGCTTTTTATCTCCCTCTCAATGCCTGCGGTGATCGTCACCGCAGGCTTTTCTGTTAATCAGGCAGCGGCACAACCGACGGAATCGGTTCCTGAACCCTGAAAACATCGGGCCGATCGAGCCCACTAGTGAGGGACAAACTGCAAACTCTGTGATAAACTCTCGCGCAATTCCGACCGGTTGGGGATTTCTCTTCATGAAAGGAGTAGACCACGAGGCCGGTATTGCCGCAACGTTGATCGTCCCCGTAAGCGGTGCTAGTCCCACACGGTTTCAAGACTAACTTTCGTGCATTGAACGGAGTCTACCCATGATTAAATCCATCGCCGTCGTCGTCGGCAGCTACGTCCTCTCTGTTGTTCTTGTGGTCGCAACGGATCCGTTGCTTTCCCGCCTTTTCCCGGGCGATTTCGTTAAGGGTCGTATCCCATCCGATAGGGCTCTCATGGCGAGCACCGGGCTCTTCGTAGTCGTCTCAATACTTTGTGCCTGGCTCTGCGCCCGCCTCACTCCGGGCCGCGCCGCGCGACACGTGCTCTGGTTTTTTGTCCTTGGCGAAGTGATGGGTGTCGCTGCAATTATTCCCAACTGGAGCAAGGGCTGGCCTCACTGGTACTGGTTGTCCTGGCTGCTTACTTGGCCGGTCAGTTGCTGGATCGGTCTGCTAGTTGCCGGACGCCGGACTGGTCAGCAGTCTGCGCAATCGGTGAGCACAGTGAGATAGTTAGCGGGGTCAGGGAGCGGGAACCATGACCCACGCCGCTGCATGACGACTGGTGGTCTTCTTTGATCAGGGTGGATATGTCAGTCAGGCCTGCTAGCCCGTCGGATTGCGACCAACTTGCTCGCATGCGGCACGCATTGTGGGCTGACAGTACCGCTGAAGAACATGCCCGGGAACTCATAGCGATTTTGGAAGGCCAGGCTTCTTCGCCGAGCCCCACCGTGACTTTGGTCGCTGAGGCTGGTGATCAAAAGCTCCTTGGCTTCCTCGAAGCTGGGCTGCGTTCACATGCGGACGGCTGCGATCCGTCGCACCCCGTGGGATTCATCGAAGGTTGGTACGTTGCTGAAAACCATCGACAGCAAGGCGTAGGCGGAAAGCTCTTGGCTGCGGCGGAAGAATGGGCCCGCGTCCATGGGTGCGTAGAGATGGCGTCCGATACATGGATCGACAATGAGATATCCCAACGCGTGCACGAAGCATTGGGGTACGAGGTCGTGGACCGCTGCGTACACTATCGTAAGACCTTGTGACCAGAAGCGGATAGGCCGTCCATTGTTGCTTGCCGTGTTCGTTTCTATCCTCAGTTACACCGTTACACCCTGGGCGGCGCGCAGGGCCAACAGAGTCGGTTGAATCACTCCTCCGGGAACCGGCAACTCCCATGCCTGTCGTAATCAAATACCGTGCTTCCTCTTCAGTTCCTGAAGGTAGTGGACCGTTGTTTGCGTATGAGGCCCGACGCCTTCGTTCGTGTGCCGCAATATCTCCTCGAGACGCCTGCTCACGCTCATGCGTTTGTGCACTGCCAGGTCCTGGAGGAGAGCTGCGAGCCGCTTTTCCAGTCGTAGGGGTACGTCCACCCGCTCGATTTTGATCGGCGGCCCCGCCCTGAGCAGGTGTTGCCCAAACGAAAGATAATATCCATTCAGATCCCGCACGACGTAGTCTCGGATTCCGTATGCTCTGTCGCCATTCTCCTCCGCGACTTCAACGCCGTTGGCGCGATGAAATTCGCAGAGTTGGTCCGCATCGCCGACGACGAAGTACACCCCTTCGGACCGGAGGTCCCATGCTGCAGAAACGTCTGCACTTTGCCGAGGTTCATGCCGGCGAAGGTCGGCGGATCACCCCATGTGAACGCAAGGGTGAAACCTAGGTTTTTCGTGTAGAAGTCGACGCTGGCGGGAATGTCGCAAGACCGCGAGGCCGGCATGCATTTGCTCACATTCAACGAAGGGAGGGCCCGAGGTCATCAGGGCGTATCCTCTTCGGTGGTTCAAGGTTCAAATATCGCGATGGAAGCCTGATTGCAACCCTCCCCCGAGCTGTTGAAAGATCGCTAACCCGTACCACTGACTGTCCTCATTCCCAGCGAAACTGACTGCGGTCAACGATGTCTTCGAGGTTCAGGATGTGAGTCTCTTTCACGCGTCTTTCGCCTTTTACATTGGCCGATCACTGACGCTTGCGACCGGAGGATCACCTCGAACCGGCCGAATAACTTCGCTCTTGGCTTCTGCAAGGTCCGTGATCAATATTGCACAGCTTTTCATGTTGGTTTTTTCTACCGTGGAGGTTCGCGAAGGAAGCTTACCTGGGTTAACTGCACATCGTTCCGTCGTTGCCGTCCCTGGGCATGGGTCCCTTGGGCAACTGACGTTTGACTGGAGGCCGAGGATGCGTATTCACTTTGTCCCACTATGCATGGTATGCGGAACGCAAGTTCCACTCGAGACCTGCAAGGTCGACGAGAGCGGTGAAGCAGTGCACGAGGAGTGCTATGTCGACAGGCTGGTGCTGAGCGCTCGTACGGCTTCGCTAAAAAATCGACGACGCCTAGAATGGCGCCATTCCGACCTCGCAGCAGGAATGATCTCGGTACGCGTGAAGCGCGTTCCCCCGCGCATGCCCCGGTGGAGCGTGGACCTGGCCGCAGTTGTTACTGTCCTCGGGATTATCGGAGGCATGGCCTACAATGATCAGCGCTCAGCTTCAGAGCCAAGAGCATCGAATGCCCTCCAGCGGCATTCCTCCTTCTTAGCTGAAAAGCCGAAAGCTCACAAGTCCGCGTACAAGTGGATTCGGGTCGGCCAGAACGAAATAGATTACATCGCAGACGATGTAACCATCCGCTATTTTGATCATGACCCTGCATCGCCGGGAATCGGGGTAGATTACAAAGAAGTGAATTTCGGGGAAGATGTGACCGTGCGCTATTTCGCACCCAAAAACTCGGGTGCGCCGGAGAAGCCGGTTTCCTGGAAACTGACTCAGTAGCATCATCAGCTCAAACGAAATCGTTTCAAGCTTTTCCTCGATTAGCGACGGCGTCTTCACCAAAGAAGTTTCAGGGACAGGCGCGCAAACACCTCGTCAGGTTTCGATGCAACCGCAATCAGTTGGGACCAGTAAAGTGGCGAAGAGTGCGCAAGCAATTCTTCTCGGATGCTGACTGACATCGCTATTCTAGACGGGGGCTGAGCCAGTTGATGAAATATCACAGATCTAGACTTGGCCAGGTACGATCGCAGTTCCTCGCCGGTCTCATATGAATAGGGACGTGCGCAAGTTTGACCTCTACGGTCCGGTCAGCAGCAAGACCGGATTCTGTGGCGGAGGTTCGCCGTTCGGTGGCGCACTTGCGGCGCTGAAGGGAGCTAGCAGATCGTTCACCAGCGTATCTGCTGAATTCCCTCCCGTAGCGATTGTGTTCGTGTTGGTCGTGACCACCGCCACCGCTCCCCCATCGCACATGCTCGCGTACACGCGCGTGCTGTCGGGTGAGGCGGCCGCCGACATACGGAAGCGCGCCGATGCTGGACTGTAAGGAAACACCGGCGCGCAAAAGGCCGCCGGAGCCAGCGCAAAGGGATAAATTGTGGTTGCGGAAGCGGTCGTTACCGGTGGCAACAACGGAAACACGGTCGTCTTCACCAATAGAGTCCCGGCGTCGTAAACCGTGATCTGCGGAATAATGCAACCCGCCAGCGCGCTCACGTTGGAGTCCGGACAAGTCGAACTCGCGCCTGACGTAGCCGTTCCCGTGACGTAACTGGCAACGTAGAACCGGGTGCCGTCGGGCAAAGCCGCCACCGATACTGGCATCACTGCGCTGTAGGTACAAGTCGCAGTCGCGCAAACTGTGGAAACCGGGGCGGTAATCGGCGGAGCAGGCACGGTCAGCGTTGCCATCGGCGTGGGCGGATCCGAGGTCGCGTCGAAAACATACACGGTGCCAGCGTTTGGATTGGTCACATACAACCGGTTATGGGTCTTGTCATAAAGCACGAAGTTGGCGCCCGCGCCGCCCACCGACTGTGGAGATCCAGCAATCACGGCGTTCGTATCGGTGCGGATGGTATAGAGCTGTCCATCTCCCTGGGTTACCACGTACACACGCTGGTTGTCGGGGCGCACCGTCACCCACGCTGGCGAATTCCCAACGGGAATCGTGGCCATCGTCGACAGGTCCGTGGGAGAAAGATCGGTCACCGTATTCAAGCCCTGGTTGAGCACATAAAGGTTCAAGCTGTCGAACGTCTCGGCCATCGCAACCGGATGCGAACCTGCCGGCAAATATTGGATATTGCCAACGGTGCTCTGACCCGAGTTAAGGACCACAACCGAATCGGTGCTGCTGAAGTTGCAATTCGGATCGTTTTCGACTCCGAAGTTCGCTACATAAACGTTTGCGGTTTGCGTGGTTGCAACAAAATCAGGAAGGTAAGAACAAAGAAAGGGCTGATTGGTGCTGGGATTAATAGGGCCGACGTTCGGCAGCGTAAAAGTCGTCGTGTTGCCCAATCCGTTCGCGGCGGAACTATCGCCAGCGGGAAAGAACGCGGTGATCAGATCGGTGTCACCCTTGAACATACTTCCTGCGCTGGCCACAAAGACCCGCGAATTGTTCGGCAGAACGGCAGCGTGAGTGGGATTGACGCCAACGTTGACCGTGCCGATGGTCGTATCTCCGGAAACGTCGATCTGCGACGCCGTCCCTTGGTTAAAAGGGACATTCGCGTTGATGCTGAAAACGGCGTGGAAGTTCGCTGGACTGGGTGGAGTGATGCTAATGGGAATGACCACGGGGCGGTAGACCTGGCCACAGGAAATTTCGAGCAAAGTTGCCAGCGCGACCGCTGCCACCCAGCCCACACGTCGGAAACTCATCGGCACCCCGAAGAAGAAGTTCTGGTTCGAATGATTGAACAGAATCGATTATTGTAACGATTGCGCGCCATCCGCGCTAGGGAAGCTGTCGGCTTTCAGCCCTTAGCTCTTAGCCGTTAGCCTAAAACGTCTGATGCGAGCTGAACTGGGCAAGTTGGATGGATGATGTGGCGCCGGCATCCTGCCGGCTGTAGCGAGGGCAAACTCTCCCTCGCATGCGTGGGCGAAACGCGACAGCCGCCGGAGACGGCGGCGCTACTTAAGGAGCTACCCTCTTTTCCGTCGAGGCTTGGCTGCTGCTGCCACTGCCACCGGGCCGGCTTCTTCTTCCGTGGCCTGGGCCGTTGCGGCGGGCTTCTTCTTGCCTTCCATCTGCGCCAGGCTTTGCTTTAGCGCCGCCATCAGGTCCACCACCGGCGCCAGTTTTTTCGGCCTCTCAACCGCGGCAACTTCTCCGCCTTCGAGTTTTATCTCGATCAGCTTCTTCAAATTCTCCTGGAACGTGTCTTTATACTTCTCGGGGTCCCATTTGTCCGCCAGCGCTTCGATTAATTGGTGAGCAACTTTTACCTCAGCCTCTTTTAACTCCACGTCTGGAGCGCCGAAGCCTTCCACCTTGCGAACTTCCTCGGCGTAGTACATCGTGTGCAGCATCAGTCCTCCTTCGTGTGGCCGCAGGAACACGGTGTACTCACGGTTGTGCATCGTAATCTTAGCGATGGCCACGTACTCGCTCTCTTCGAGCGCCTTGGTCAACAGAGCATATGGGCGTCGGCCCGCTTCTTCCGGCATCATGTAATACGACGATTCGAAATACACCGGGTCGACATCGCTGGCCTTCACGAATTCAAGGATCTCCATCGTCTTGGCGGTCTGCGGCTCGATCTTCTTGATTTCGTCGGGCTCGATGACGATGTATTCATCTTTGCGAAACTCGTAGCCCTTCACAATCTCGCTGCGGTCGACAACAACATTCTCCGCCGGGCAAATGTACTGCTGCTTCACCCGCTGCTTGTCAGGACGGTGCAGCATGTTGAAGGAGATGCCGCTGCTGCGCGCGCCGGAAAAAAGACGCACAGGCATGGAGATCAAACCGAAAGTTAAGTGACCGGACCAGACCGACGATGGCATAGTTCCCCTCGAAGGATGTTCCCGAAGCACCGACCCGGGTCGGACTCGAGACGAAGTACCTAAACCCCACAGCACAGAGAGTTTAGCCTACAACTGCCTTTTGATGCACCAAAATGGCGGCACGGTGAATCGAAATGCAAAGCCAGAGGGAATGGGGTCGTTCAACGAGGGGTACTAGGCCTTGTAGTTAACTGGGAGGCTTCCTGAGCTTGCGTCGATTGAAAATCCTTGATGGTTCCGCCGGACGCGCGACCAGGACCCTCCTGACCACCTTCGCGTACTTTCGGAGTTCCTCGCGCGCTTTGCGGTCGAAATCCTTGTTACCGCACAACGAGCTGACGTTTTCGTGACAACACCAAATTCCTTTCTGAACCCTGCAGCGGCCGTCCATCATCTGTAGTTGAAAATTCTCGTACTGGAGCCGGCATGACCGACCTACGCTTTCCCATTGGCAAATTCACTTACCACGGCCCCTTCACCGAAGACCAGAAACACGCCTCCATCGAAGACATCGCCCAGACGCCCGCAAACCTGCGCGCGGCTATCAAAGGACTGTCCACCGCGCAACTCGACACTCCCTATAGACCCGGCGGATGGACCGTGCGCCAGCTCGCTCATCACGTTCCCGACAGCCACATGAACGCCTACGTGCGCTTTAAACTGGCTCTCACCGAAGACGATCCGACGATCAAGACCTATGAGGAAGGTCGTTGGGCCGAGCTCGACGACACGAAAACCACGCCGGTGGACGTCTCCCTGGCTCTGCTCGAATCGCTGCACGATCGCTGGGTGCGCCTGCTGCGGTCTCTAACGCCCGATGAATGGAAGCGCACCTTCCGTCATCCCGAACTCGGCGCAATAACTCTGGAAAAGACGCTCGCTCTTTACGCGTGGCACGGGCGCCATCACGCGACTCACATCACTTCGCTGCGTGAGCGCAATGGCTGGTAAATGCGCGCTAGGAGCGGCATCGATAAATTCTGAACTCGGCGTTTTCTCCGGCAGCAAATCTCACCGGATCCCGACCCGCCACAGCAAATAGCTGGCTACTTCGCGAAGCACCGCCATCTCCCGCTGCAACGTCGAGCGGGGCCGCGAATCTGGCCGAGGCGCCACGTAGACCGGGCCAATGCCTTCGTGCTCCAGCAGTTTGCGGATGCGGAAAACGTGATACGCGTCGCTGACCGCGATGCAACTATGCAGGCCGTTGGCGCGCATGATGACCGCGACGCGCTGTGCGGATTCCGCGGTGTTCGCCCCCTGGGTCTCGGCAATCAACGCGCTCTCGGGAATGCCGCGCTTGCGCAGGTGCGCCTCGCCCACTCCGCCTTCGCTGAACGTCGGGTCCCCCGCCGCGCCTCCGGTGGTGATTACGACGGGTGCGAGATGGCGTTCATAAAGGTCGAAAGCATGATTTAGGCGGGCCCGTAACACGGGCGACGGGCGTCCGGAATATTCCGCAGCGCCGAAGACGACAATCGCATCCGCCGGATGGGTTTCCTGCAGCGAGGCTGTGTGGACCACCTCAACCGCGGTGATTCCTAGCAGCACAAGGACGGCAGCCGCCGCCAGCACCAACAGACGAAGCCACCAGCGCGGGTGCGAATGCTGGTTGGCGTCTTCGTTCATTCGTCGGAATTCGTCCTTGGCCGGTTCATTCTTTGGCAGTCATCCTTTGCCATTCATCCTTGCGCAAAGAAGCTGGAAATCTCGTCGGCGGCAATCGCACCCTCACGAATGATGCGCCAGCGCGTGACTTCATCGCTGAGGTCAACGATGGTCGACGCCACGTCCCGCGGAGAAGCCCCGCCATCGACAATGATGCTGATGCGTCCCTGGAGTTGATCGCGCACCTGCTCCGCACTCGTGCACTCGGTGGCGCCGCTCAAGTTCGCGGAAGTTGCCGTGATCGGGATGGCCGCCGCCACCACCACAGCCCGCGGGATCGACGCATTGGGCACGCGCAGCGCAACGTTGCCCGTATTGGCCGTCACTTTGAGCGGCAAGCGCGACCCAGCCTTCACGATGATGGTCAGCGGACCCGGCCAGAACTTCCGCGCCAGAGCATAAAACTCTTCCGGCAACGGCTTGGCGAGTTCTTCCGCCTGGTCGGTACTTTCGATCAGCAGCGACAGCGGCTTGTGGCGCGATCGCGTCTTGATGTCATAGACGCGCTCCACCGCGCGCAGGTTAAACGGATCCGCGGCCAGCCCGTAAAATGTGTCCGTGGGCATGCCCAACACTTCGCCCGAACGGATCTGATCTGCCGCGTACTTAATCAGGGACACTTCCGGAGTTTCGCTATTAATTTTTACGATCTCGGCGCGCACGGCGCTCCCTTCTCAAACTGCTTGAGGTTCTGATTTATTTGGAACGCGAAACCTACCATAATACGGCAAAACGCCGCAAGCGGAGGTGACAGAGTATCATTCAGTCACTGCACGTAGATCAAAACATGACCCGGATTTCAGAATCTCCGCTCAGCTCCCAGCACCGTCTCCGTCGCGTTGAAGGCCGGCACAACGCCCTGGTGAAGGTTCTGCGCCAGGCGTTTTCGCGTGCCGAGCGTACTGAGGACGGATGCAGCGCCATCGAGGGCCTGCGCATTGTAGAAGAGGCCACCCGCAGCGGATTGCGCTTTCGGGCTGTTTTCTTCAAGGAGTCGGCGCAGAATCTAGCAGAGCGTCTTCTCCCGCAGATCGGAGCCAACGTCGACACCCTGCTGCTTCCCGACAAGCTGTTCGATAACACCGTTCCCAGCGAGACTCCGCAGGGCGTGGCAGCTCTGGTCCGGTTGAAGGAGTTCTCTCTTGCGGACCTGCTGGAACGGCTACAGGTCGGCCCAGTCATGGTGCTTGTGGGGTTGCAGGATCCCGGCAATCTCGGAACAATCCTGCGTTCGGCCGAAGCCTTTGGCAGCGCTGGCGTCGTGCTCGGCGAGGGCACGGTCAGTCCATTGAATTCCAAAGTGATTCGCGCTTCGGCCGGATCGCTGTTCCGGCTGCCGGTCATCCTCGCGAAAGCAGCAGGCGGCCTGGAAGAGGTTTCGTCGAAGCTGCGGGCGCAGAGTGTCCGATTGATCGCGACGTCTTCGCATAAAGGCACGCCGCTCGAGCAGGCGAATCTCACCGCCCCGTCGGCCATCTTTGTCGGAAGCGAGGGCTCGGGCCTGCCCCGCCCCCTGCTCGCGCAAGCAGATGAGTTAATCGCAATCCCTCACACCCAACAAGTGGAATCGTTGAATGCCGGCGTCGCAGGCAGCATCGTGCTCTACGAAGCAGCCCGCCAGCGCCGAACGTAGCGCCGCCCCGGTGGCGCTAGTGGGGGCCTTAGCTTCTCATCCTGGATAATCCTTTCAATTTTTTTCTTCACCTCGCTAAAGCTAAAGCTAAAAATCTCTGTCACCACGAACTTGCGAGGATCGGATGTGGCTGAATATGGCCAAAATCTTGAGCCGCAAGGACTTACCGCTAGAATGTCCGGGATAAGGACTTAGCTGCGCAGCTCGAGGCACTCCCGGTTAGTGGTTGAGGACCTGTTCGGAGAGCCTTCCCGCATCGGTCAAGGGTGCGCTTTTCTAAATTCTCGGTAAAGGTTGTTCGTCACAAAGAATCGGATTCTGGTTGTGGAACGCTGTCGAAAATGAGTTCGTGGTTATCCCACCCTTTGCAAAAAACGCAAAGGATGAGCCACCGGCGGGCACGGTTTATCTCCCACAAGCGTGGCCGGTGATCGGCGATAGCGGCAACCGAGGTGTAGGGATTCATTTTTGCGGAGCGTATCATTCTGAACGCCCTCGTTTCCTGTCTTCGAGCTTTGAACTGCAGGGCTTGTACTGCCTGGGGCTGATGTGGTCTTTTCCGTAGTTGGCGCCGCATTCGGAGCTGGGTGTGGTTCCCTGGATCCTGCGGCTAACGCGATCCAGATGGCCGAGATACTGTGTCCGAACTCAAGGGAAAAGAGTTCAGCCTCCAGTTCTCCGGAGGGACGACTGATCCTCTCAGCCGTCCTACTGGCGCGAATTTTCTTTTCCTTTCCGTTGATAAGGCGATCTGGCGTTCGCCTGAACAGATCAGGGAACACTCAGATCGCGCATTGAAAGATGCCTCTGAACCTGAACTGCCGGTGCATCTCCAATTCGATTTCGTCAGGACGGTGTTTGACAAGACTGGAAACAGACTTGGAACCGAAGTGACTTGTCAGCCGTGGGAATTCTCGAACGCAGGCGTGAGCAAACAAATCCATGAAGCGTGGGACCTGATTAACTCTTATCCTGAGTGGACGGACGAACAAGACCTAGAAGCTGCCAGAAAACTCGGCATGCGGTTCGGCCCGGACAAGAAGGCCGACCTTCTCCGAATTTTTCCTTTGAAGGGGCTGAGTTCCATCTATGGGCCGCTTCAAATCACTGAGGCAAGTTTCAGGATCACCGGACTGCAGGAGCCGGAATCTAGTTTTGCCGATCTGCATTGATACATTACGGCGAAGCGCGTGGCCAGTCAGAAAACATTGCAAATAATGGTCGAGCCATTCCATGGCAGAATCATTGCCATCAGCGAGTAGCGCAGATCGCGGCAGAGACTCCGACCAAGCACCTAGCCCGGATTCCACTGAAAGAGTAGTGGAGCGCTTCCATCTTAATTTCATAATGCACTTCGCCCGACTGGCTTTCGGGGAGGGTGGCCCAACCTTTTGTTCTTGATCTCCTTGACCCACCCGGACAAAGGGTGCCCCACCCCTCGTTTTGTAAAGAGGGGGTGGGAGATGCCCGCGAGCGGGTGCCCACCCTTTGCGATTTTCTGTGTCCACTATTGCTATTGAGGGCGGGCCGCTCTTGCGTTGTTCGAAGGCTGGAAGACGATGTGTTGCCGACAGAGCGCGCTCGTTTCCGCTCTTGGACAGGATCAATCGCGAATCCTCTTGATCCTCAACAGGAACTCGATACCGAACTGCCGCCTACTTTTGCAAACCACGCGAAAGCGTGGGGCCCCACTGAATGGATCGTTCCAGCGAGATCAAAGGCCCTGGCCTCTCTCGATAATCCGCCTCCGGGCGCCACCAGAACAGTGCTGCAGGGATTTGCTTCCGACCACAATCGCATAGTCCAGTATATAAATCTACTTAGTTGTAGTAGATGTTAGATTTTCATAATCCACAACGGGCACACAGCCGAGGACGGCTGTCCCCACAAGGGCATTTTTGAAGTCTCAGTTTCCTGCTGGCGCGCCCCCGTATTTTTGCAGCCAGGTTAATTCTTCGCGGACTTTGATTTTTCCGTGCCAGGGATTCTTCCCCAGGCCGTGGCCTTCACCGGGAAATACCAGCAGCTTGTTTGGAATGCCGAGCGAGTAGAGGGCGTGTTCCAGAAGATAATCTTCCATCACGGCGACGCGGATGTCGTCGGCTCCTGCAACCATGTGCGTGGGCGTGCGGACTTTGTCGATCTGAAAAATTGCGGCTTCGTCGTGATAGCGCTGCGCCGCTTCCCAGGGGCGTCCGCCGAGGAAGTAAGCGTCGTCATAGGTGGTGTCGTCGTTGCCCCAGTTGCCGACGTGCTCGACCGCGCCCGCGCCCGTGACTGCGGCCTTGAAGCGCGTGGTCTGGGTGATGAGCCAGTTGGTCATGTATCCACCGTAGCTGTAGCCGCCGACGGTGAGGTGATCGGGATCGGCGACGCCGTCAGCCACCAGCGCGTCGACGCCCTCAAGAATGTCTTTGCCCGGACGGGACACGATCACAGGAACGATCTGCATGAGGAACTTGTCGCCGTATCCGGTGGAACCGCGGTAGTTGGGCTCAAACACGAGCCATCCGTTGGTGGCCGCGAGCGCGGCCCATTGATACCAGTCGGCTTCGAAGTGATTGCCGTCGGCATCGGCAGGACCGCCGTGAATGAACGTCAGCATCGGCAGATGCTTCGTTTCGAATTTGCCCGGAGGATAAATCAGCATGCCTTCCACAGTCGTGCCATCGTCGGCCTTCCACTGATAAGGCTTGCCTTGAGGAAGATCGCGTTCACCGACCACTCTGTTGAATGAGCTGATCGCGCGGGCCTGATCCAGTTTGGCCGCGCTGTCTGCGAGATAGATTTCTTCCGGCTTTCCGAGCGAAGAGTAGACAAAGGCGACGCGTGGGGAATTCGTTGCTGCGGATATGCGGGCGTATGTTCCTCGCCATCCGCTGAGCGGGTGCAACGATTCGGAGGACTTCCCTGCCGAATACATCTGGACTTCGGTACCGAGGCGAGCCGAAGTCAGCACGGCATCTCCGGTCACGGCATAACGCTCGACAGAACCACCGAAATCTTTTCCCCATTGTTCGATCTTTCCGGTGTCGCTATCGACCCAATAAAGGTGCGGCTGCAGGTCGCGGTAAGAGCCGGAGACGTCCCCGACTTCAACGCTGAAGAAGATGTGGCGGCTGTCATTGGCCCAATAGGGACGGGTTTCTATGCCCTGATTATTCGTGACGCGGTGGGGTTGGGCTAGAGTGGCCTCGCTGCCAGCGGGCGAGGGCGCCCGCGCCACACCGAGATCGACCGCGTAGATTTCGACGTCTTCGTATTTTTCCTGCCGTTGGTTGATGGCGTTGCTGACGAATGCCAGCTTTCGGCCATCGGGCGAGGTGACCAGACTATCCACGCGCAAAGGTGTGGTCGCGAGCGAGCGAGCGCCAGGAGTCAGGTCCGGCGCTTTGTCGGAGTCGCCTTCTTTCTTTCTGATTTGAGATGGCGCGACTGCGTGGCGAGTGAGCGCGGTAGACAGGTCGAATGCGAAGATCATGTCGCCCCGCTCGGCGGTGCGATACTGCACGACATCTTTCCAGTCTTTCTTGTAATTGTCTTTCTGCGTCTTGCTCCAAGGCTGCCGTGTAGCGAAGTAGATTGTTTGCGAATCCGCGGACCACGAAAAGGTGTGGACCTCTTCTTCCCCCTCAGTTATCGGGAATGCCTCGCCCCCGTTCGGAGAGATCAAGTAAATCTGTGCGGGCTCGCCCTTCGCATCGGAATCAGAGTCGGAGTCGCCATCTTTCTCAGTGGGACTCTTGCGTTCGGAGAGGAAGGCGATCCAGCGGCCGTCGGGCGACCACTTCGGGTCGGAATCGTGTCCGGATTGGGTCAACTGAATCAGGGCGCCGCCTTTGCTATCGTCGTGATAGAGCCAGAGGTCGCTGCGGAAGATCTGCTGATCCCAGTCGGCGCGTTCGGCGGCGATCACGACGGAGTTGCCGTCGGGGGAAAGCTCCAACGCGGGGAAGCTGACCGAGTTGAAGAACTCGTCGAGGGTTAGCTTGGGTTTGGTTTCTGCCGCGACGAGGAGCGCACCGCTCGTGAACATCAGAACGATGAAGGAAGTCTTTCGGATTCGCATAGGGTTCCCGTGAAAAGAAGGTTTATACAATGCCGGATTCGTTGGAGGCAAGTTTGTCAATCGGAGTTCGGGAGAGACGCCACAGTATCCAGGTCAGGCCACACATGGTAGGCACGGAGAGTTGAACGTGCGTCCAGCGCGAGAGCGGGCCGAACAGCGGCAAGACGAAAGTGAGATAAGAGAGGATCTGCAGTGTAGGCGAGAGTGATTGGGCGTTGGTCAAGCTCGAATCCACAAGGAGCAAGAGCACCGGAGCGAGGACCAGCAGGTCGTAGACGAAAAGATGCGGGTTGGCGAGAACCGCTGCCAAGGTAAGAGCCGAAAACCGCAGCGCAAGCGGAGCCGAAGATTTCCAGATCATCGCTGTCATTCCAACCATGACGATCGAACTCAGCAGGTACAGCGCGAACTCAACCTGCGGCCAGGGAATCAGCAACGTCCAGAAGGAGCGTAAGGAATGCATCTGGATGGGCGCGAAAGTTAATTCTAGATAGCCGATTACACGTGACATGTGCCAGAGCATGTGGAGGTACGCGCGCATGACGGTGGGACCAAAATAGATTCCGGCGAGTGTCAACTGTGCGCCTGCCGAGAGCAGGAGTCCGGCGAACGTCCTCCAAGCATGAGACAGCAGCAACACCAGCGGGATCGCTACCAGAAACTGGGGCTTGAAGACGAGAAATCCTAACGCCATGCCAGCCAGCCAGTGGTGATCTGAGCGAAATGCAAGAAACGCTGCACTGAAGCATGCGAGCACGAGAGTAGACATCTGAGCGCGCACGAAAAAATGAAAGAGTGGTGGAAAAGCGATTGCGCAGAGAGCCACCGTTCCTGGTTGTCGGTGCAGACTTGGACAACAGTTCCACACCAGGTAAATGCAGAAAGCAAAGACAAGAACGCTTGCAGCGACCCAGATTCGTGCGGCGACCGGAAATGAGAATCGAGACAACGGCAGAAAGAAAAGTCCGACCTGCGGCCCATAGAGATTCGGCAGCTGCACCAGGGTCGATTGGCGAATCGTCGATTGGCGAATCAGGGATTGGATCGCAGCGGCCGTAACTTGCTGGTCGTATATATCGGCTGCGCGGCCCTCCGCGATCAGGCTCGCGGAAATGTATGTGGGTAGGAAATCCTGGAATTTGATATTTCCGGCACGGTCCAACAAGCCGGGCGTTGCGAAGTCAACGGCGCATACTCCCCATATGCAAAAAGCAAGAAGGGCAGCTTGCGCGCGTATGCGGCGCGGTGACAGCCACTCTGCAACTGTGCTAATCCAAAGTCTGTCTGAGTGTGCGGAGCTGGTCACTGGGCGGGCTCGGCGTTTTTCAGGGCCTCGTCCAGCGGCGGTCCGGGCCGAGGAACGCGGTTCACGATGCGCCAGCCATCGTCAAAACGTTGAAAGCCGACCGTAGAGTTGTAATGCACTTCTCCGGAGTAGAGAGCGGCTCCAACTTCATTCAATGGCGCCCATTTCCAGGTGAATTCGACGTCGGCCAGGTTGTCGTGCTTGCTGATGCCGGTGAGGTTTACGAATTCCCGCCTCGCCACCGGAATAAACAGTGATGACTTGCCGGCTTCGTCGGCGGGGACCAACGTTCGAACGGTGTCAACGCCCAAGGGAGTCAGCAGAACCTCCCAGCAAGGCGGCGGCGCCAGGCCCGGAGAGCATCGGGCAGTGTTCGCGGAGATCCAGCCGTGTTGTTGAAAGACAAGATATTCGGGCGAGACATAGTCCTTGTTGGAAACGACGGCCATCTGCAACACAAACTGTTGAGGCCTGTTGAAAGCATCGGAGGCGACGATTAAATCGGTAGCGAGGCGGCGCGTCAAGAAGTCGCGCGGAGAGCAGGATGCGAGAAGGAGGACACCGGTGAGAGTGAGAATCGATTTCGTCCGCATGAGTTGGCGATACTCGAAAATGCCCAGCTGCGCCCGGCGGACAGCCGGGGGCGGCTGTCCCCTCATAGTCATAATCCCAGACTTGTGACTGCTTTCTCCACACAGTCAAAGTTCAACGACTTGTGATTGTAAATAAACGAGAGCGTTTGTGCGGAGAGAAAGGGCGGTCGGTGATCTGGCCATCGAATTGAGCGGCCCAGCGGCCGGGAATTTGGGTGGAGCAGCGGGGACAGCGGCCGTCGGAAGTGAGGCGGTAGTCTCGAATGAGGTATCCGTAGCGCTTGATCAGAGTCTCACTGCAATGAGGGCAGCGAGTGTCTTCCCAGGGGCCCAACCGGCCGGGAAGATTACCGCCATAGACGTAGCGCAGACCGGCCTCTTGGCCGATTTCGGCGGCCTGCAATAAGTCTTCAGGAGTAGTGTCGCGCTGGCCGTCTCCCTGCATTTTGTAGTCGCCGTGGAAGGCAGTCACGTGCCAGGGAATGTCCGGCGAAACGCCGGCGATGAAATCCGCAAGGCGGCGCAGTTCGTCGGCCGAATCGTTGAAGCCGGGGATGAGCAGCGTAACAATTTCAAGCCACAGACCCATGGAGTGAATGCGGCGGATGCTGTCGAGGATGGGACCGATACGGCCGCCAAGCTCGTGATAGTGGCGATCGTCGAAGCTCTTGAGATCCACTTTGTAGAGATCGAGCCATGGACGTAAATATTCGAGAACCTGGGGAGTGCCGTTGCCGTTGGAAACGAATCCGGTAAGAAGTCCCTCGGCCCTGGCTTCTTGAAAGACCGCGACCGCCCATTCGCTGGTGATCAGCGGCTCATTGTAGGTGCTGACCAGGACTCTCGCGCCTTGGTCGAGAGCGTCACGGACCAGTGCTTCGGGCGATGCTTCGAGCGGCAGAGACACTGCCTTCGGGTCGCGAAGAGCTTGCGACGTGACCCAGTTCTGACAGTAGCCGCAGTGGAGATCGCAACCCAACATGCCAAAGCTGTAGGCGAGAGCGCCGGGATGCGCGTGAAAGAAAGGCTTCTTTTCGATGGGATCGCATTGCATTCCGGCGGTGTAGCCCCAGGGGACGTAGAGCGTTCCACCCCGGTTGAAGCGGACTTTGCAGACGCCGGGTTGACCTTCGGGAATGGGGCACTGATGACCGCACGAGAAACAGCGAACACGGTTGTTTTCGAGTTTTTCGTAGAGAGCGGAGTCGGCCTCGCGGACTCTCTCGTTGAGCACGTCTCGCAGGGTGGGCACAAAAACCTCTCAGGAGTATTTTAGCGCGAAAGGCGCCGGCTTCCCTTCTGGCGAACGGCCGGAACCTGAATTCCTCGCGTTGCTCGAGATGACAAATCAATCGGGATGACGAATTAATAAGCGACTGGTGACGGGTTAGTCGAAGCTCGGTGGCCGGAAGCGGGTTTCTTCTCCATGTGCTGCTGCCGCCAGAAGTCGGCTTGCTGTTCGATCGCGGCGGTTTGGCTGCGAGTCATGCCAGAGGCCAGCACAGCCGCAAGGTCCTTATTCTCCTGGTCTCCGCGAGAACGCGCAAGCAATGTCCAGAAATAGGCTTGATTCACGTCCTTCGGTACTCCGCGTCCGCCCCAGTATAGAAATCCCAACTTGGCTTGGGCGGGGAGGCTCCCGTGATCGGCTGCTCGGCTGAACCAGTGAAATGCCTGTTTCTCGTCGCGGAGGATTCCGCTCCTTTCATCCCCTTGAAAATAACGAAGGCCTAAAGCATTTTCGGCGGCGGGGTCGCCCTTCTCCGCCATTTGCCGGAGTTGCTCGAAGGATCGGGTCTCGATGGCGGGAGCGGACTGAGAAGCCGGGCCAGGGTCTGACCTCGGTGGCTTGGTGGAAGCCAGCACGGTCTGGATCGGCATACGGCTGCGCTCCTGAAGCTTCCTCTGGATCAGCGGAGCAGAGTGGTATCCGAGCACCACAAAGATGGTGGCAGCCGCGCAGAGCAGCAGGTACAGGTGCGACCGGGGCAGGCTGATGCCGGAGAATTTATCTTCCGAACTTTCCATTTTCTTTTCTGCCGTAGGCATGGATGCGAAGAGAATGCTTCCCGGGGTCGGTGCAAACGGAATAGAAGTGGTTGAGGAATCCGGCAGTGGCAGGTCGTCGCGACCAGTGGTCCTCTTGACGGCGGCAAGCACAATTTCAGCGAGTCGGCGCAGGACGACGCTGGCGGTGTCAGAAAATGTATTCGCCTGACCCGAGAAAACTTCAAGAATGCCGACCGTTTCATGGCCGGATCGAATCGGAACGGCGAGAATGGAGCGAATGCCGAGCGCCCGGCAGTTCTCCCGATCCACGCGAATATCGAGTTCGGTATCGTCGCAATGGAGCGTGGTCCCGGTCTTCACGCACTCCCCAGAAAAACCAGAGCCGACCTGCAGGCGAGCACCGACGGGCGGAGCATCCAAACCTGAGCTTGCCCGACACACCATGAAATCCGGATCTGACTCCCCCAGCGCGATCGCAGCACCAGAAGCGTGCACCATCGATTGCGCTCTTTCAGCCACCAATTGAAGAATCCCAGAGAGATCAGAACCGAGCGCTTCCACTTGCCGCTGCACAGCGCTGACGGCGGCGAGCGTGTCGGTGTAGTTGGGACGCGGGGGAATAACTTCGCGCGAAAAGTCAGAAGGAATCGTCTCGCCGTTGGCCACTCCAGCCATTACGTTGACAAACAGCCACTCCCGCAATCGGGATAAGGATTGCTGAGATAATTCGGAAAAACGAAGACCTGTCCGCCCCGAAGGATGCGACCATACGACTTGTCCTGTGGTGTAAATGTGCTCAGAACAATCCGCCAGATCCAGGCACAAGTTCACACCCGTTTTGACCTCGAGGGGCGAATGACACTGAATCGCAACCCCATCTTCGCTGATGTTCACGATCTCATGAAGATCGAGCATCGCGCTTTTGGATTCTGCTGTGAACGTGGCGTAAGCGGGCGTCTGGATCTTGTGTCGCACGCGCCGACGGCGGTTGGATGAAACCTGTTGCAGGACCGAGGTTTTGGCAGCCATGGGGGAAAGGCCCAAATTCTGTCGCACCATATTAACCCGGGAAGCTGGAAAAGCAAGCAACGAAGAATTCGAAGGATCGCAGAACTGCAGGCTGGCGCACCGTGGGCCGAATTCGAACCGATCCAGGAATCTCTAGCCCACCCGACGCGGGATTTGAGCCAGATGCAGGGTGGAGATCCGGGAAATCGCCGCTACCATCATGCCGGAAAGCAGCTGCATGGTGGCCACATCGCTGTCGTCGAAAGCTCCGGGAGAGGAAGAGAGCACTTCGAAAACCCCCAAAGTTCGGCGGTAGTGACGCAAGGGCGACACGAGGATAGATCGAACTCCGAGACGGCGACAGCTGGCCAGATCGACCCGCGGGTTACGCTCGGCGTCGTGACAAAGCATGATCTCGCCTGAACGCACGGCCTCCGCGGAAATTCCGGCGTCGGTTTGGAGGCGAACTCCGAGGTCAGGCGCTGTGCGGCCAGCTCGGGCCCGGCACACAATTTCGTCCCCGGCTCGCAGTGCGATGGCCGCTCCGGTCGCGCCGGTCAAGTGTTGGGCACGTTCAGTAATCGCGCTGATTGCCGGCTCAAGATCGAGTTCCGCGGGATGAATCTCGGCGTCCTCGCCCAAGGTTACGGCCCTGAAACCAGATGCGGGATGCGCTGCGTTAGCCACTCGAAGCTGGCTACGCATTGCAAGCGACGGCATGCGAGTGTGGTCGGCCATTGCCAGGACGTCAGGATCGGGCGCGGTGCGCAGCAAATCGCGTACGAGGTTGTTGAGTTCGATGTCGGTGATGAGGTGTGCCGTCTGCTCGTTACGCATCGATCCGCCGAGCATGCGCGAGAGACCGAGCAGGGCATGGCTTCCGCAGGCCAGGCAATAGGGCTTACTGTTGTTGCTGATCAGCTCACATTGCACGCAGAAAGTGGCGGACTGTAAGGGGACAAAATTGACATCCTTGAAAGTCGCGCCATAAAGGGTCTTGCCGAACATGATTGCTGAGTCCTCGCTTCCGCAGGTGACGTAGAGTAACCAGAGCGTGAAACGCGAGAAAGTAGCGGGACTGGTTCCGGCTGTGGAAAAAGAGGTGAGTCGAGGCAGGGTTCGGTTTCGGAGAAATAACTTGCTCAACTGCCCAGCTTGGGCGGAAATCATGAACCGTCCTGGGCGGATAAGGCGATGACTAGTGGGGTGTGAGCGAGCGTGCGGTCGAGGGCATCGGCGCGATGGGAAAGGTCGCGGTGAGCAAATTGATGTCAAGTTGCAGAGCTCGCGCGGAATACAAGCGTTGCGCCGCTAGAGTTCCGTAGCGGCGGTTGGCGGAAGTCATCAGACTCAGAGCGACCACACCGACGAGGCATTCGGCGCTTTCGACACGGCAGTCTTGTTCCACCGGAAGGAATGTGAACACCGCGAACCGAAGATGCACCCGCTTCGAAGGCGCGGCGCCTCAAGCTGGGACGGTACACGGCGACGGGCTGCCAGGTCAGATCGTTGGACGGGTCTTGAATTCTGGCGCGCGTGAGGTGGTAGCCGCGCGACGCCTATAGATAATCTCCAGACCACACGAGCATTCGTAATTGGGGGAAGCGCGCGACGCGACTCAGGCCGCTGTCCCTGTCGAGATTCTTCTTCATTTGCTTCTGCCTCAGGCTCACACGATCTAAGGCAAGAAAGTCTTCATGCAAAAGCAACTCCCGCCCGCCTTTTCGAACTCGGAGGTCTCGACGATCACTGGCGTCAGCCCTTCCTCACGGAGAATTGTTTCCAACTGAGGTGTGATATGAGGAGTAATGTAGCTGCCGTTAACAACGATACCGTTCCCCATGAAACGATGAGCCTCTTCGGTGGTGAGCAGGTGCACCCGCTTCCACAATTTATGAAGGGATGCCAGACCCTCCGCTGAAAACGCGCCGGGGAAAAGCAGCGCTGCTTCGTTGTTGAGCGGGCAGAGGCAAGTATCGAGGTGATAGCAATAAGGATCAATTAGATGCAAGGCGACGACTGGAATTCCCATTTCGGTCATTGCGGCGGCGAATTTCTCCACTCCGCCGCGCGTGCTTCGGAAACCATATCCGCCATAGATGCGGCAGCCGTCAGGATGCCAGAGCAAATCGCCGTGACCTTCGAGATAGTCGGTGCCGTATTGGAGTTCGATCACACGATAGTCCCGCTGGCGACACCAGTCTACATAGAAAGGCACTTCGCGCTGACGCGAGGGGTACACCATGCGGCTGGGCACTACAAATTTTCCGTATCCACTCTTCTCGCCGACGAAAATCTGATTCGCAGCGAAGACCATGTCTTCAAGGCCTTCGACCGCATCAATAGCATGAAGCTCGCACCCATTCTGTTGCAAAACACGACAGAGAGCTTCCCACTGCTTGCGCGCTTTCACCCTGTCGACTGCGGATTCTCTCGACATATAAGGATTTTTCTGATCGACGACATCGAAATAATTCGGCGGACAGAGAAGAACCTTGAGCATACGATTGATGGTAGCTGGACGAACAGAGTAGAGGCAAGAAAACCGCGACGCGACATCGGCACTCGTTGCCGATTGATCGGCAAAACAGAAGGAATCAGGTTCTGACCTAACCTCAGATGTTCGCAATCCTGATCGCGTGACCGAGAAACTCTATGGCACGCGAAATGTGAGTATTCCGAGTGCCATTGCTCGCTTCTAAGAATTCATTCTTGGCATAGCAGGAAGTAGTGAAGATATGCTCAGCCGGTGCGCTAATCCACAGTGTTGCAAACCTTTCCTCAAACTCAGGGACGGAAAATTGTTCCTGGTTGAGACCGATCGCGTGACCAAAGCGGGAGAAACCGCTAGTCCCCCTTTTGTGCGGGCCCGGCAGCAGCAACGGTGCGTCGAGCACTATTGGCTATGTGATGACTGTGCTGCACAATGGACGCTGATTTATGACCGGGAACGCGGAGTCTCATTGGCCCCACTGCGGCGGCCTGCGGTGAGTCTGGCAGCGGCTGCCATTGCGCGCAGCGGCGCGGCGTAATCGGACGTTCTCTTACACGTACCCGCCTTTTCTCCACGTCTTCCAGTCTGCGCGGACTGCCTTCAGCATCTCTGCCGTGGCTCCGTGCAACCACTTCGCCTTCTGCTTTTGCAGATGGCGAATGATGGGCTGGCGGGCCATCTTTGTCCCAAGGTGAATGTTGGCGGTTTCCCATCCCATCGCGTGGAGCAAGCGTAATTCTTTGCCCGGTGCCTGAAGCGTGGAGAGCTCAATGCGCGAGCAATGCGGACTCAGTCTCCGCACAATCCAGCGGCCGCGCAACTGAACAAACGGATCGAGAGATCGAACCGCGTGGCTAATAATCGTCTGGTACAGAATCTCAGGCGACCCTTGGTGATCCTTCGCCCAGTAACATGCAGACGACACTAGGACCTTCGCCTCACGTGCGATTCTGCCGCCGTTCCAGTCGGCAACGGCAACATAGCGCTCGTGCCCAAGGCTTCCCAAACCCGCTACGCGCCGCGCCACGCGGTAGTGCAAGTCCCGGGCAGGCATCATGTGTTCGAGGGCGTCGATCGCACTGATCGGCACCGGCCCCCGGACGGTCGGCAAAGCATTTATTTTCGTCCAGAAATGGACGGGATCTCGCAGTACGCTCTCAGCGATTTGGCGCAGCCAGTCGTTTTTTTCGCCCAGGACGAACGGCATTCCCCCCGAGCGCATTCCTTCGCGATAGCCCTCGAGAATGGAATCGCAGATGTCGTTATGGTGCAGAGGCAAGTGCCCGGCTTCTGAAGCAAGATGAGCGCTCCCAGCCAGTCGGACGAGATCGTTGGCGTAAGCCATGGGATGGGCTTCGTCGAAGTCGTTGACGCCCCAAATCAGCCGGCCTTCAACATCGCGCCAAGTGCCAAAATTCTCCACGTGCAGGTCTCCCACCGCCAACACATTGGGCGACTTGGCAAGGTCGGGACACACGTTCGGCCAGATTTGTGCCCAGCGGTAGAAAGTGGCTCGGAGAAAGGGAAAAAGCGCGGCCTTCATATTAATGTGTTTGAGCCGCAGGTCGCTCTTGACCAGTTCAGTCCGATGACCCAACCACTCCTCGAAATTGCGGGTCGCTTTGACGACATTCATTCGCCCGACGATAGCGGGGAAAACTGAGGAAAGTCAATGCGAGGAACAGGTCGAGGCGTGGCTCGATGCAATTGCTGGGAGTTGGAGGGGGCTGGTTTACCGTAAACCCATCGCCCTTCAATTGAGGAGTGGAACCGGGCAGTCGTCTTTTGGATCAATGCTTGTAAAAGGCAGCATTTTTCTCAACGAAATCTTTCTTGTCCTCCGGAACATCGTCGATGGCATGAATCGAGTCGGAGGTGCAAGCCGGAATACAGGCGCCACAGTCGATACAACCCTCGGGATCCACATACATCTGAGTGGCGGCTTCGAAACCGGGTTCGTCCCTGCTGGGATGGACGCAATCGCTCGGGCAGACCTCGACCAAAAGGGAATCCTTGATGCAGGAATCAGTGATTACATAGGCCATGATGAATCGATCTCCAAAAGGAAATGACAGCTGGGGTCTCGCAAAAGAACGAGTGTGAGAAGCACCACGAAATGGGGCGGTGACTTCGATCACAGGCGGCTGTGCGCTGAGGAAGTGAGATCGTGGCGATTGAAAGGGACTTGGATTGCCAATCGATGGAAATTACTCGAATGACGAGAATCACGTGCAAGCGTGACCACCATCACAGAAGTAGTCAGGCGACAGGGCTTAAATAGGCACAATTGAACTAGGCCTTCTAGTGAAATAAAGATCGCCCGGCCCCACCCACAGAACCCCACAAGCCGTTACCCCAAACGGCAGGGCCGGGCGCTTGAAGGCTCAAGCGCGCGCTTACTAATTCTTTTCCACCTTTACTCGAGTACATGCGTGGTCATTCAGCCGTAAAACCGTGTGCGGATGGACACACCGTGGTTGCCCGCACACGAATCGGGCCGTTTCCTGTCCAGTCAACCTCATTCGTTTCAAGTAGATAACCATTGGCTGTCATCCTGCCCTTGCATTAACGCACCAGCAATATTGGGGGCGGACATGGAACGCGCAGCTGACAGGGTAGCGACAACCCGAAACCAGACATTCACCTTCCTAGTACTGCTGGCGTTAACCCTCTCCTCTTCTTCTTCTTTAGCTGCGCAAACTGCAAAGCCCGCCGCCAGCTATTCCGTCGGCCGAACCGTGGTCGTTAGCATTCCGGACCGCAAACTCGCGGTGATCGAAAACAGGAACGTTATCGCCACGTTCTCAGTTGCAGTTGGCGCGCAGGCAACCCCCAGCCCTACTGGTCAGTTCCAGATCGTGAACCGCGTTTCCAATCCCAACTACTACCGGCCAGGCGCGGTCATCCCTAGCGGGAAAGACAATCCCGTGGGCACACGCTGGGTCGGGCTGAGCCAAAAGGGCTATGGGATCCACGGTACGAACGCACCGAAATCTGTCGGGCACGCGGCTTCTCACGGCTGCATTCGGTTGCGCAATCGCGACATGGAGCGCCTGTTCGCCATGCTGCAAGTTGGCGACGCGGTTGAAATTCACGGGGAGCGGGACGAGCAGGTTGCACAGGTCTTCGGAAACAGCGCTGAGGAGACGACCGTCGCAGAGAAGCAAGTTACAGATCAGGACGGCGGGCAATCGGACCCGGGTGCAAAGAGTTTGACCGAAGCGGATTGAAACCAAAACTGAATTCTCAGGAGGACATCATGCAAATGGCAATCACATTCATGGCGGTGGTGGGAGGAATGATTTTTTCGCTGGCGATCGCGTTACTGGCGGAGGAACTGATTTTCGGACAAGTGTTCCGGTTGTTTTTTGCCCGGCAGGCGGCTGCGGATAAACCAGGGCAGAAGCGCTGAGACGAAGTCGGAGTAGGGATCACGATTGCTCATGACCTCCTCCACCGATCCGGACGAGCGGATTTCCCGCATCCGGGCTCTTGCCTTAGGTAATAACGCCCATGCGGCGGAGAGGATAGGGATGACAGACAGTAGGCAGCGGCAACCAGCGGTTGATAAGGCGTCGCATACGGTCCCAGAGTACGCGACCGTTCTGGCTGCGCCGCGACAGCGCGCGATGCCAGAGCCGCCCTACCTGGAACCGAAACAGCCACAGCGCATTGCGATTCATGGGCACACCGTAGTACCGGACGTGGCCACGCACCACCGCTTGCAACCATTTGCCTTGTTCGGGGATGGGTTCGTGCATGCGAAGCCGAAGCTCGGCTTTCACCGCGTTCAGCTTTGCCTGCACCCTCTTGCGGATCGTCTGCGGCAGCACCGTGAAACGTCCGTTACTCCTGATCTCCTTACAGCGTCGGCATCCCGGAGTAAGTCTCTTACGTGGCTGAATACCCGGCCCGCACGTTCCCCTGTCAACGCTTCGACGCCGCCCTCGCGAGCAGCTCCGCATGACTCGGGGCCGATGTGGGTCGCTATATCACATTCGTATGACTTTTTGATTCACTACACCTCGCCGGTTTAACCGGCGCACAAGGAGAACGACAATGTTGGCGTTGAAGTATTTGCTGATTGCCGGTGGCCTCGGGATGATTCTCGTGGCTGTAAGCATTTTGGGGTATGACGTGTATCGCGAATTGTTGTACCGGCGCGCATTGGCTACGCCCGGGCCGGGAACGGTGCCACCGCTCCCGGAATGGCGCTGGCGCACTTCATTGGCGCTCGCTCTGCTGGCCTGGGGACCGATTCTGGCAGCGTTCAGCATCGTAGTGGTGCCAAGCGGTATGGCCGGAGTCCGCGTCAGCCAGACCAGCGGGACCGTTCCCGGCACGCTGTATCCGGGCGTGCACTTTGTGGTGCCGCTGGTCGAGGACGTGGCCCTATTCGACACGCGCGATCAAGTTTTCACCACGGGAATGCCGGAGGATGGAAAGAACGCAGCGGCGAACATCTCGAGCAAATCACAACTGCTCGACGTGCAAGCCAAAGAAGGGCTGACACTCGGACTTGCAATCACCGTACGTTACCGGCTCGATCCGAAACGGCTGGAGTACATTCAAAACAACTTGCCGCGTCCGGTGGAGAAGGAAATTGTTCCGCCGATTGTGGCTAGTGTATGGCGCGAGCTGGTTCCAAACTATACGGTGCGCGATGTTTTCTCGGCCAAGCGTGACGAAGTGCGGCAGAGGGCGGCCGGCATGATTACGCAGAAGCTGGCGGCCGACGGAATTGTAGTAAAGGAAGTCATGCTGCGCGACATCCAGTTGCCGGAAGAGTACGCGAAAGGACTGGAGACTCTTCTGCTGAAAGAACAGGAAAATGACCGCATGGGCCTGGAAACCGAGCTGAAGCAAAAACAAGTGCGCATCGCCGAACTCGAAGCTGAGGCCACGAAAGTCCAGCAGATAAAGCAGGCTGAGGGCGAGGCGCAGGTCCACGTCTTGCAGGCAAAGGGCGAAT
>Ga0210406_10000468_pt1 | contig 54863 bp, 44 predicted proteins | sample IncBWC30MmetaG_FD_155454 | JGI IMG/M metagenome (GOLD analysis project Ga0210406, IMG submission 155454) | Forest soil microbial communities from Barre Woods Harvard Forest LTER site, Petersham, Massachusetts, United States - Inc-BW-C-30-M | ecosystem: Environmental > Terrestrial > Soil >...
AGGTATTGGAGATGAGCTTGGCGAATCCTACGTTGCCTTCAACCTTCATGGACGCAATATAGAACCGATCCGGATCGGTGCGTTGATCCGGATCGGCGCTGACCAGCCGGTCATTGCCGGGATTCGAATATATCGGCCAGTAGTCCTCAACCTGGTTACGGTACCGGTCTTGGTAGTAGATGCTCGGCGTTATCGTCCATTGATCCGAGGGCGCATAGATGAATGCCAGCCGATACAGCACGGTCTCATCGAAATTGGCATTCTTTTGCACGGTCGCAAGCGACACCGGATTGATGAGGTCGATGTAGCCGCCGTCGCGCCGGTACCAGACGCTCAAGCGCGCGCCGAGCGTGTTTTCGATCAAGGGTCCGCCCGCCGCAATCCCCCCTTCATAGTTGAGAGATCCTCCTTGGGTGGAGGAGACCTCTTCGCGGCTGTAAAAGCTATTGGTGGTGAGGCTGGGCTGAGTCGTGATATAGCGCACCGTGCCGCCCTCGGATCCTGCGCCGAACAGCGTGCCCTGCGGCCCGCGCAGCACTTCGACCCGGTCGATATCGAAGGTCTTCGGCAGGGCATCATCGGGGTTGAAGGCGGTGCCGCGGATCTGGATCGGAGTGTCGTCGATGTAAATGCCGGTGGTGCCGGCGCCTCCGGTCGAGGCGATGCCGCGAATGGCAATGTTGTTGGTGCCCGAATTATCGACATTCACGCCGGGCGTGAAGCGCACGATGTCTTGGAAATCCTTGATGCCGCGAAGGTCCATGGCGTCCTGAGTCAGTGCCGTGACACTGATCGGCACCTTGCTGAGGCTTTCCTCGTGGCGGGTCGCCGTGACGGTGATTTCCTGCAGCGGGCCCCCGGTGTCCGCGGCGGCGGCGGTGTCAGCAGCGCGGGACGGATCGGCACCGCAGAGGGCCGCCAAGCAACCTAGAACCAGCAGTGAGCGATGAACTCGGAGGTCCGGCATGTGATTCATCCCTTATGTGTTGCAGCTAACTTCATTGCAACATATTGGCCCGCCGGTTGAAAGGCTTGAGTAAATTGGGTTGCGGACACGCAACGCGGAGTTATGGGATCATGCCCGGATGAGCACGCCCGAGGAACGGCCCCCCGCCAAGTCGCTGCATCCGCTGCTGGCCCTGCTGCCATTCTTGCGGCCCTACTGGGGGATGATGGCCGCGGCGTCTTTCGCGCTGCTCATCGCCGCGGGCGCGCAGTTGGCCCTTCCGTTGGCATTGCGGCAGTTGATCGATCACGGCATTGCGGGGCGGGATGCCGGCACGATCAATCGCTGGTTCCTGGCGTTTCTCGCCGCGGCGGTCGTCTTCGGCGTGTTCGCGGCCCTGCGCTTCTACCTGGTCACGTGGGTGGGGGAGCGGGTGGTGGCGGATCTGCGCACCGCGGTGTATCGCCGGGTGGTGCGCATGGACCCCTTGTTCTATGAAACGACCCGGGTCGGCGAGGTGCTGTCGCGCCTGACCGCGGACACCACGCTGGTCCAGGCCATTTCGGGGGTCAATTTATCCATTGTCCTGCGCTCTACCTTAAGCTTGGTGGGCGCGATCGTGCTGATGGGATTCACCAGTGCCAAGCTCATGGGCGTCATTCTGATCTTGATTCCGGTGGTCATCGCCCCGCTCATCATCACCGGCAGGCGCGTGCGCGGTCTGTCCCGCGCCTCTCAGGATCGCATCGCGGACACCAGTGGGCTGGCAGACGAGACCTTGAACGCCATCCAAACCGTTCAGGCCTTCACCATGGAGGAGCTGCAAAGCGAGCGCTACGCCCACGCGGTGGAAGCCAGTTTCGCCACCGCGGTAAGGCGCACCAAGGTGCGCGCCGCCCTGACCGCCATAGGCGTCATGCTGGTGTTCGGCGGGATTACCTTTGTACTGTGGCTGGGTGCGCGCCAAGTCGTCGCCGGCACGATGACCGGCGGTCAGCTCGCGCAGTTTCTGGTGTACGCCGCCTTTGTGGGCACGTCGGCCGCCGCGCTGTCCGAAATGTGGGGCGAGGTGCAGCGTGCGGCCGGCGCCATGGAACGCCTGAGCGAGCTGCTCCAGGCGCGTCCCGTCATCCGCGCACCGGAGCACCCGCTGGAAATGCCGGCACGGGTGCAAGGCAGCATTCGCTTCGACAATGTTACCTTTCACTATCCGTCGCGGCCGCAGCATGCGGCGCTCGATAATTTCAGCCTCGAGGTGGCCCCGGGTGAAACCATCGCCTTCGTGGGGCCGTCGGGCGCCGGGAAAAGCACGACCTTTCAGTTGCTGCTGCGCTTTTATGATCCGGACTCCGGCCGGGTGCTCATCGACGATGCGCGGCTTGCGGATTTGCGTCCGGAAGACATTCGCTCGCAGATCGGCCTGGTGCCGCAAGATACGGTGTTGTTCGGTGCCAGCGCGCGCGAGAACATTCGCTACGGACGCCCGGCGGCCAGCGACGCGGAAATCGAAGCGGCCGCCGTTGCCGCCGCCGCCGATGAATTCCTGCGCAAATTGCCGCAAGGCTATGACACGTTCCTCGGGGAACGCGGTACGCGATTGTCCGGCGGCCAACGCCAGCGCATTGCGCTGGCCCGGGCCATTCTCAAGGATCCGCCGATCTTGCTGCTGGATGAAGCGACCAGTTCGCTGGACGCGGAATCCGAGCGGCTGGTGCAGCAGGCGCTCGAGAAGCTCATGCGGGGCCGCACGACGATCATCATTGCCCACCGGCTTGCGACGGTGCTCAAGGCCGATCGTATCGTGGTGATGGACTACGGCCACAAGATCGCGGTCGGCACGCATGCCGAACTGCTGGTGCACAGCCCACTGTATGCCAGGCTTGCAGCGTTGCAGTTTGCCGCCGCCCCCGCTGAATCGCCGGAGGCCGAGGCCGCCGCGGCTACTTGACCAGCCCTTCCGCTCTCATCGCCTCCTGAACCTTCGGCCGATGCCCAATGCGGGATTTGTACTCGGCCAGCACCGGCCATTTGCTCAGGTCAATTTTCAAGAACCCGGTCCAGTTCAGCACGGTGAATAGATAGGCATCGGCCACTGTGAAGGAATTGAACAGTAGATAAGTCTTCTTGCTCAAGAATCCCGACAGCCAATCGAACTTCTTGGCCAAATTCGCCATGAACATTTCCTTCATCTCCGCGGAATTGGCTGGGTTGAACAGCGGCGAGAATGACTTGTGAACTTCGGAGGTGATGTAATTCAGCATCTCCATCAGCTGGTAACGCTCGAATGTGCCGGCTCGCGGCGCCAATCCAGACTCAGGTTTCTGGTCGGCGAGGTATTGAACGACGGCCGGTCCCTCGGTGAGGACGCGCCCATCATCCAATTGCAGCGTGGGCACGGTGCCCTTGGAATTGATCGTCAAGAAGTCCTCACCGGTTTCGGTCCTCTTGGTTTTAGAGTCGATCTTCACCAGCGTAAAGGGCAAGCCCGCTTCGAGCAGCACGATGTGCGGCGACAGCGCGCACGCACCGGTGAAATAATAAAGCTTCATGATTCGTCCTTAATGTGGGGCAGAGAATGATACTACGCGCCTTGCGCCGATGAACCCTTTCGCGTAGGGCGCGGCGATGAGCGAGTCGATGCGCACGTAGCCGCCGGTGGAGGGCGCATGGACGAACAATTGACGGTCGAGCGCGATGGCCACATGCAATTCCTTGCGGGCCAGATGCATAAAAATAAGGTCGCCGGCCTGCAAATCCGCGCGATCCACGGGTGCGCCGATCCGAAGCTGCTCCGCTGCCGTGCGCGGCACGCGGATGCCGGCGCTGAGCGCGGCGTACTCGACCAAACCGCTGCAGTCAAAGCCGCCGGGTGCCGCACCGCCAAACCGATAGGGTTGACCGATCATGGATGTCGCGGTATCGACCATCGCGCGCAGCGCGGAGGGCTGCAGCGCCACGGATTCTCGAGGCGTGTATCCAGAGTCGGCGGCGCGTGGAGATTCGTGCCGAGTGGCAGCGCATGCGGCGAGCAGGAGAGATGCCGCGCCGGCGGCAACCGCTCTCGCTAAACCCGCGGCGAGGAAACCGTCGTGGCGTATGCCGCGCCCACGATGCCGGCTTCCGCACGCAATGTTCCGACACATAGCCGTGCCTCGCAATGCAGTTTGTCCATGAACTTCTCGGGCTCTTCGGTGATGCCTCCGCATAGAACGATGAGGTCGGGCCACAGCAGGGCATGCAGTTCATTGAGAACCAAATTCAATTCAGCCGTCCACGCATCCCAGCTCAAGTTGCCTTCGACTTTCGCGTGGCCGGAGGCGCGCTTTTCCGCTTCGCGTCCCGCCACTTGCAAATGTCCGAATTCGGTGTTCGGCACCAGCCGACCATCGACGAACAGGGCGCTGCCGATGCCGGTGCCCAACGTCAGCAGCAAAACCGTGCCGGGAACATCGCGTGCGGCGCCGTAGCGCAGCTCTGCGAGTCCGGCTGCATCGGCGTCGTTGATGGCGATCACGGGCCGCCGCAGCCGCTTTGCGGCGAGTTCGGCCAGTGGCTGCCCGATCCACGCCTTGTTCAGATTGGCCGCCGTACGCACGATGCCGCCGCGTATGACGCTGGGAAATGCCAAGCCCACTGCGTGGTTGCCCGGAATATTCGCGAACACCGAGTCCAGCGCGGCGAGCAGGGCGTCAGTAGAGCCTTGTGCCGGCGTCGGCGTTGAGAATCGCTCGCTCGCAAATCTACCGGTATCGAGATCAATGAGTGCGCATTTGATGGATGAGCCGCCGACATCGACGCCCACGGCCAAAGAGGAGGAATTCAATCCGAAAGCCACATTGTGAGGTTTGCCCCGCCCAGCATGAATAACAACCCTATAATAACTCGTAACATGGACTCAATTGACACCCAATTCGCAACTCGCCGGAACGTGGCCCTGCAGCCGGGCACGCTGCACGCGGCGCTGCTGGACCGCCTCACCAGGACTTTGGGCAAGAATCCGGATTCGGCCACGCCGCGGGATATTTATGACGCGCTGTCGCTCGCGGTGCGCGAAGAGCTGACGTTGCGATGGCTCGCAACCCAACGGCGCGTATCGAACGCGCATGTCAAACGTGTGTGCTACTTCTCGGTCGAATATCTCCCCGGCCGATCGCTGATAAACGCTTTGTCCTGCCTTGACGGAGACCTGGTGCACGAAGCGCGCGGTGCGCTGCGCAGCATGGGTCTCGAGCTCGAGGACGTCGCCGCCCAGGAGGTGGATCCGGGTCTGGGAAATGGCGGCTTGGGCCGCCTGGCGGCGTGCTTCTTGGATTCGCTGGCGACGCTGCAGTATCCTGCCGTGGGCTATGGCATCCGTTACGACTACGGAATATTCACGCAGGTCATCGGCCCAGACGGGGGGCAGCGCGAGGTTGCCAGCAGCTGGCTTCGCCTGCGCAATGTGTGGGAAACGCCGCGCGGCGGTGCGCGCTACACGGTGCGATTCGGCGGGCGCAGCGAGGCGCCGGCAGGGGCCGCAGTGGGCGACGTGCACCGTTGGGTGGACACGAGCGACATCTACGCCGTCGGATTCGATCAATTGACGCCCGGCAACGGCGGCCCGACCGTCAATCACTTGAGGCTTTGGTCAGGGCGCGCGATCACGCCCTTCAAGATCGACGCCTTCAACGCCGGTGACTACGCTGCCGCCGTGCAAGACCAACTGGAGGCCAAAAACCTGTCGCGTGTGCTTTATCCGGATGATTCCACGCCGCAGGGCAAGGAGCTGCGGCTCAAGCAACAGTATTTTTTCGTGAGCGCCAGCCTGCAAGATATCTTGCGCACGCATTTGAGCGAGGGGCGATCGCTCGCGTCTTTGCCGGACTCGATCGCGATTCAGCTGAACGATACCCACCCGGCGGTGGCGATTCCGGAATTGATGCGCCTGCTCGTCGACGAACACGGCTTATCCTGGGAGGAGAGCTGGCAGATCACGAACGGCGTCTTTTCGTATACCAATCATACGTTGCTGCCTGAAGCGCTCGAATCGTGGCCGGTATCGATGTTCGAGCGTTTGCTGCCCCGGCATTTGGAGATCATCTATCTCATCAATCGAGATTTTCTGCGGGCAGTGGAGTCGGCCTATCCCGGCGATCAGCAGCGCCTGCGCAGCATGTCCATCATCGATGACGGCGCAGATCGCCGCGTGCGCATGGCCAACCTCGCCATCGTCGGCTGCCATAAGATCAACGGTGTCGCACAACTGCATTCCGATCTCATGCGCCAGCACGTGTTTAGCGGATTCGCACAGATGTATCCTGACCGGTTCATCAATGTGACCAACGGAATTGCGGTGCGCCGCTGGCTGAAACAGTCCAACCCCGGCCTGTCAGCATTGTTGACGCAGCACCTTGGGCGCGCGTGGGAAAACGATCTCGAAGAGCTCGGGCGCCTGATCGGAGCCGCCGATGATGCGGAGTTTCGCCGCCAGTTTCGCGGCATCAAGCGCACCAACAAGCAGCGGCTTGCGGAAGAGGTGATGCGCCGCACGGGCGTTGAAATCGACGTCAATTTCCTGTTCGACGTGCAGGTGAAAAGAATCCACGAATATAAGCGTCAATTGCTGAACCTGCTGTACGTTGTAAGCCGCTACCGGAAAATTCGCGATAACCCGCATGCCGGGATGGTGCCCCGGGCCGTGATCTTTGCCGGCAAGGCGGCGCCGGGTTATGCGATGGCGAAGGCCATCATCAAACTCATCAACAATGTGGCGCGCACCATCGACGCGGATAGTCAGGTGCGCGACACCCTGCGCGTGGCTTTTCTGCCGGACTATGACGTTTCGCTGGCGCAAAAAATCATGCCGGCGGCGGATCTGTCGCAGCAGATTTCCACTGCCGGCATGGAGGCGTCGGGAACCGGCAATATGAAGCTCGCGCTCAACGGAGCACTGACCATCGGCACCCTGGATGGCGCCAACATCGAGATTCAAGAGCATGTAGGCGCTGAGAACATGTTCATTTTCGGTCTCACCGCCGACGAAGCGGCAGCGCGGCGCGCGGCGGGCTACAGCCCCAGGCGCGAGGTCGAGGCAAATCCGGAATTGCAGGGCACGTTGGAGCTCATCGCCTCCGGATTTTTTTCACCGGGTCGCCCGGACGATGCCAAGCAGGTGATTGACCGGTTGCTGAGCGATGGCGAGCCCTACCTGGTGTTGGCGGACTATGCCGCGTATGCGAAGGCGCAGGACCGGGTGGATGCGCTGTACGCGATGGAAGATCAGTGGAGCCACAAAGCCGTGCTCAATTGCTTGAATATGGGCTATTTTTCAAGCGACCGAAGCGTCCGCGAGTACGCGGACCGCATATGGTCGGTCAAGCCGGTGATTTGAAAGTAGTTCACGCAGGTTCGCCACGGCCCCTGGGTGCAACGTGGAACAAGCAGGGCGTCAACTTCGCGCTGTTCTCCGTCAACGCTACCCGCGTCGAGGTGTGTTTGTTCGACACCTCCAGCGGGGCCGAAACCGCACGCTACGACTTGCCCGGGCGCACGGGCGATGTCTGGCACGGACTGTTATCGCCACGGCGCGCCGGTCCGGGCACACATTATGCCTTTTGCGTGCACGGACCCAATGATCCCCAAAAGGGCCATCGCTTCGACGCGACGGTGCCTTTGATCGACCCTTGCGCGCGCGAACTATCGACGGGTATGCCGCTGCGCTCGCGCGTCATTGACCCCGCGTTTCATTGGGACGGCGATCGGCCGCCGACGATTCCGTGGCGCGATTCCATCATCTATGAGCTGCACGTAAAGGGCTTTACGCGCCTGCACCCGGCAGTGCCTGAGAAATGGCGCGGAAAGTATCTTGGGCTGTCGGTGGCGCCGGTCATCGAGCACTTGAAGTCCGTCGGCGTGACCGCAGTGGAATTGCTGCCCTGCCAGTCCTTTGTGACCGAACAGTTCTTGCGTGACGGTAAGCTGACCAATTACTGGGGCTACAACCCGGTCGCGTGGTTTGCGCCGGCCAATGAATATGCCGTCGATGACGCCGTGGTCGAATTCAAGACCATGGTAAGAGCGCTGCATGCGGCCGGCATAGAAGTGATCTTGGACGTGGTATTCAACCACACCGCCGAGGGCAATGAGTCCGGACCGTTGCTATCCCTGCGCGGCATCGAGAACTCGGTGTATTACCGCTTGACCCCGGGAGACTTGCGCTTCTACGAGAATCTCACGGGCTGTGGCAATACGGTCAATTGCGAACACCCGCGCGTGCGCGCACTCATCATCGATTGCCTGAAATATTGGGTCGAGGAAATGCACGTCGATGGTTTCCGCTTCGACCTGGCAACGGTGCTCGGCCGCGAGACCGGCGGATTCAACCCCCACGCGGCGTTCTTCAAGGCGCTGCGCGCCGAGCCGGCGCTCGCCTACGTAAAATTGATTGCAGAGCCTTGGGATGTCGGGCCGGGAGGCTACCAGCTCGGCCACTTCCCGCCGGGATGGTCCGAGTGGAACGATCGCTTTCGAGACGGCGTGCGAGCGTTCTGGCGCGGCGACGCCGGCAAGCTGGGGGAATTTGCAGAGAGACTTGCCGGTTCCAGCGATCTGTTCCGGCATAACGGGCGAAAACCCACCGGCGGAATCAATTTCGTGACTGCCCACGACGGCATGTCCTTGAACGATCTGGTGTCCTACAACGAGCGGCACAACGAGGCGAATCTCGAGAACAACGCTGACGGTCACAAGAATGAGATGAGCTGGAATTGCGGAATTGAGGGACCCACGAGCGATCCGGCCATCGTTGCCTTGCGCAAAAGACAAATGCGCAATTTTCTCGCCACCCTGTTTCTGTCGCAGGGGGTGCCGATGCTCCAAGGCGGGGACGAATTCGGCCGAACCCAACGCGGCAGCAATAACGCCTACTGCCAGGATAATGAGATATCGTGGGTCGATTGGCGTCTGCGCAGCACGAATCATGACTTGCTGGAATTTGCCCGATTGCTCGCACAGCTGCGCCGCCTGCACGTGGAGTTTCGCAGAGAGACCTTCCTGAAGGGCGCCGCGTCGCGTGCGGCGGTCAAGGACGTAAAGTGGTTGAACGTTCATGGCACCGAGATGACGCAAAGTGAGTGGCAGGATTCGAGCTTGCGCACGCTGGGAATGTGGTTCGGGGAACACACCGGCTCGGCAGAGCATCTTCTGCTGCTGGTGAACTCGGCGAGTTCGGAGCACAGTTTCGGGCTCCCGGCCGCGCCGGCCGACGGGCCTTGGATCTGTCTATTTGACACCGCCTTGCAGGGCATCGGGGCAAATAGCCTTGGAGGCGCCCGTAGCTACGCGCTCAAAGCGCACAGCGTTGCACTATTGGAGTGCTGAAGTGAAAACGGCATTGATCGAAAGATTGGCCAACTTGCGCGGAATTGCCGACGCTTACCACAATTATCGCGGTGAACTCCAGTTCTTCAGCCTGCGAACCAAGATGGGCATCTTGAACGCAATGGGCTGCGCAGTGGAAGATGACGGCAAACTGGCCGCCTGCCTCGAGCAAGCCGAGGCTGCCCGGTGGCGCAAGCTGCTGCCTTTCGTGGCAACTGCACACAGCTCGCGAATCGGCTTCGACATCAACGTCACAGCGGGCGAGTTCGGAGCCGCCATCGTCTGGCGCGTGTACTTCGAGAATGGATCGCAGTCGGATGGTGTTACCTCGACGGCCGATTGCGCAGAAAGTTGGCGAGGCGAAGTCGGCGGCGTTTGGATTACGCGTCGCCGTTTCGAGCTGCCGTTCGATCTGCCGCCGGGTTATCACGAGTTCGAGGCGCAAATTGCCGGCGGCGCTGCCGACCGTTGCGCATTGGTCATTTCTCCGCCGACATGCTACGAGCCGGGGGCGATTGCCGCGGGCCGTCGGCTCTGGGGAGTCGCGGTGCAGCTCTACACGCTGCGTTCCCGGATCAATTGGGGCATCGGAGACTTTCAGGATTTACAACTGCTGGTTCGCTGGATGGCCGCCGGCGGTGCGGGCTTCATCGGCTTGAATCCATTGCATGCCTTGGTGCCCGCGGATCCGGCGAGATGCAGTCCATACAGTGCGTCGAGCCGCCACTTTTTGAACGTGTTGTATATTGCAGTGCCCTCCGTCCCCGAGTTCGTGACATGCGCGGCGGCGCGCGATCGCGTGGCCGACCCTGGGTTCGCAACGCGATTGGACAGACTGCGTGCGCAAGACCACGTGGACTATCACGGCGTTGCGGAACTGAAATTTGAAATTCTCGCACTGCTTTATCAGGATTTTCGTGACCAACATCTGGCAACGGGCAGCGCGCGGGCTCGCAGCTTTTGGGCATTCGTTGCGGAACGGGGCGCGCCGCTGCAATTGCACGCGCGGTTCGATGCGCTCGATCGCTATTTTCGCTCGACCACCGGCTGCGCCTCGGGATGGCTGAGCTGGCCGCAGGAATATCGCGATGTGAACGGCACTGCAGCCGCAGACTTCGCGCTCGAGCATCCTGCCGAGGTGGAATTCTATGCGTATTTGCAATGGCTGGCGCATGAGCAACTGCTGAGCGTGCAGGTTTTGACGCGCGATCTGGGCATGCCCATCGGGCTGTACGGAGACTATGCCGTGGGCGCCAACCCTTCCGGTTCGGAGACTTGGGCGGATCGGGCCAGCTATTCTCTCGGCGCTGAAATCGGCGCTCCGCCGGATCCTTTGGCCTTGAGGGGGCAGGGATGGGGAATTCCGCCGCAGGATCCGGCGGCAGTGCTGGCGCAGCGCCTGCAGGGGTTCGCTCGTTTGATCCGCGACAACATGCGCTACTACGGTGCACTGCGCTTGGATCATGTGATGTCGCTGTGCCGGCTGTGGTGGGTCCCCGGCGGCTGTTCTCCCACCGAGGGCGCCTATGTGCACTATCCGCTGCAACAGCTGCTGACCGTGCTATCGCTGGAAAGCGCGCGCAGCTCTTGCCTGGTGGTGGGCGAGGACTTGGGCGTGGTGCCGGACGAGATGCGCCAGGCCATGCCTGAATTCGGTCTCTATCACTACAAGGTGTTGCTGTTCGAAAAAACCGACGGACGGTTTCGGCGGCCGGACGAATTCGTGAAGCGTGCGCTGGCAACGGCGACCACGCACGATATGCCGACTCTGCGAAGCTATTGGGAGGGCCGGGACATCGAGCTGCGCCGACGCCTGAATCTTTATCCCAGCGCCGAGATCGAAAACGAAATCATTCGCGAACGCGAGCACGATCGAGAGATGCTGCTTGCGGCGCTGCGCGATCAAGACTTGAGTCCCTCACGGCCGAGCACGGCCTTTGACCCGTTTACCGCGGAACTCTGCCATGCGCTGCATCTTTACCTGGCGAGCTCTTCCACCACACTGGTTGCGCTGCAAATCGAAGATCTATTGGGCATGGTAGACCCGGTCAACGTGCCGGGAACCGACAGCGAGTACCCGAATTGGCAACGCAAGCTGGGTGCGAACATCGAGGACATGGCGGCGCGCAGCGATTTCGCGGCGCAGTTCGCGGCGATCCAGCGGGCGCGAACCTAGCCTGCTTCGTACGATGTTGCAAACGTAATCTTGGGCGAGTCCGCCGAAATTCCTCGGAAACGGCATGCCGCAACACTGACCATCACCAAGATAGCCAGTGAGAGCTCCAATGAACGGTTTGTCACGACGCGAAATCCTACTGGGCGCAGCAGCATCGGCTGCCGCCCTCGGCATGTCCGCTGCGGCGTCAGCAGCCACGTTTGGTAACCCCGATTCTCCGCCAGAAGGGAGAATCAACGGAAAAAACCGCACGAGCCTGGATGACCCGGGCCCGCAAAATCCGGCGCTCGCCAACCAGTTCCCCTCTTTCCAGGACCCTCCGGCCACTGACATCAACGGCATGCCGCTGTTCTGGGCCTCTTTCAACAACGCACACAAACGCTATCAAAACGGCGGATGGGCGCGCCAAGTCACTCAAGACGACTTCGCCATCTCAGAAGATATCTCAGGCGTGAATATGCGCCTCGCTGAAAACGGCGTGCGCGAAATGCACTGGCACCAACAGGCCGAGTGGGCCATCATGCTGGACGGCAAATGCCGGATCACCATCCTCGACGAACTGGGCCGTCCGCAGGTCGCCGACGTGAAGACCGGCGACCTATGGTACTTCCCGCCTGGCCTCCCCCACTCCCTGCAAGGCCTTGGATCGACCGGGGCCGAATTCCTGCTTGCATTCGATAACGGCAGGGCATCGGAATTCAATACGCTGCTGCTCACCGACTGGATTGCACACACGCCGCCTCAAGTGCTCGCCAAGAACTTCGGCGTTCCGGCAGAGGCCTTCAAGAACATCCCGCTCGACAATCTATGGATCTTCCAGGGTGAGGACCCGGGACCGTTGGCCGCGGATGAGCACGCAGTGCAATCAACCCGAGGCCTGCCGGCCCATCCCTTCGTGTTCTCGCTCAGCGACCTGCCGCCGGTCCGGCAGACCAAGGGGGGCTTCGTGCAAATCGCCGACAGCCGCAATTTCAACGTGTCGACGACCGTCGCCGCCGCGCTGGTGACGGTCAAGCCGGGCGCCATGCGTGAACTGCACTGGCATCCAAACGCCGATGAATGGCAGTACTACATCAAGGGTGCGGCTCGGATGACCGTGTTCGACACGGGCCCGAAGGCGATGACCGCAGACTTCCGCGCGGGCGATATCGGCTACGTGAAGAAGAGCCTCGGGCACTACGTGGAGAACACAGGCAACACTGACCTCGTGTTCCTGGAACTCTTCAAGTCCGACCACTACGCTGAAGTCTCGCTGTCTGACTGGCTGGCGCATACGCCCCCACAACTGGTGAGGAGCCATTTGAGGATCAGCCCCGAAACGCTGGCGCGGTTCCCAAAGGATCGCCCGGATGTCGTGCCGCTCTAAACGCGGCCGCTGACCGTCGCTTTCGCACCCATGCCGCCTCCCGTGAATGAGTCTGCGATTTCCCTCGGCCTGACCGGTGCGACCTTGCAGACCGAGCTTGCAGCGCGCGACGCCCTCGACGGACGCCGCAAAGGCGTGCGGGCGTTGCTGCCCTTCGCCGGGCCGGCGATCATTGCATCGGTCAGTTACATGGACCCCGGCAACTTTGCGACCAATATCCAGGCCGGCTCGACCTACGGCTATGAGTTGCTGTGGGTCGTGCTGGCGGCAAGTTTGGTCGCCATGCTGTTCCAGGCGATGTCCGCCAAATTGGGCATCGTCACGCGACGCAATCTTGCGGAACTGTGTCGGGAGCAGTTACCGCGACCGGTCGTGATAGGCATGTGGATAGCATCGGAAATCGCCGCAATGGCGACTGACATTGCGGAGTTCATCGGCGGTGCCCTTGGGGTCTCCCTGCTGCTTCATGTCTCGTTGCTGTGCGGTTTGACCGTTACCGGCGCGGTAACCTTCGCCATTCTGCAGCTCGATAGGAGAGGCTTTCGTCCGCTCGAACTGGTGATCGCCGGCCTCGTCGGCATCATCGGCCTGAGCTATCTGTGCGAACTCGTCGTCGCGCCGCCGGACTGGCGCGCGGCGCTCTTTCACACCGTCGTCCCGGAATTGCATGGCCGGTCGGCTGTCGTGCTCGCCGTCGGAATCGTCGGTGCGACAATCATGCCGCACACGCTCTATCTGCATTCTGGATTGACCCAGAACCGGACTGCCGCACGCAACGACCGTGAACGCCGCAGCCTGTTGCGCTTCTCGAACCGGGAGGTGGTCGCCGCACTCGGCTTCGCCGGCTTGGTCAATCTCGCGATGGTGATGATGTCGTCGTCCGTATTCGGCAAATCGACGTCGGGCATCACAGACGTCGGCGCCGCGTACCACGCGCTGATTCCTGCGCTCGGCGCCGCCGCGGCAGGCGTGTTTCTAGTCGGGTTGATGGCGTCCGGCATTTCCAGCTCCGTGGTCGGTACCATGGCGGGTCAGGTGATCATGCAGGGGTTCGTCGGATTCAGTATTCCGGTCTGGGCGCGCCGCCTGATCACGATGGTCCCGGCCTTCATCGTGGCGCTGAGTTTCAATACGATGACGGCGATGATTCTGAGCCAGCTGGTGTTGAGCTTCGTCCTGCCTCTGCCGATGGTCGCGCTGGTGATTTTGTCGTCGCGAAAATCAGTGATGGGGGATTTCGTGACGGGCAAGGGAACGGCGCTTGCGGCGATCGCCGCCACGGTCCTGATCGTGCTCCTGAACATGGTGTTGATTGGACAGCTGTTGCTCTAGGGAAGCATAGTGACGCCCTAGGACGCGACAGCCTCCTGGCTGACGGGCGTCGAGGCCGCCTGTGCGCGGGCAGCCCAGATCCACACAAATCCTCCGATCAGCACGGCGACCGGCAGGATCGTAATGGCCTGCTGTAGCGAGAATGCGTCCGACAACGCACCCACTATCAAGGGCGACAGCGCGTCGCCCAGTATATGAATGGCGAATACGCTCAATGCGATGGCGGTGGCGCGCTCGCTGGCAATCACGAGATTGATGATCGCAGCATTGATCGGACCGGTGGACAAGAATAGGCATAGTTGCGCCGTCACCATGTACGTCACGTAAAGCGAATGCGAATTCGTGGTGAGCGCGAGCCACACGAACGGCGCGGCGATGAGCGTTGCGACGGCTGACAGCCACAGGTAAGCCTGCCGCGAATTCTTCGCAAAATAATCGCCCATCCAGCCCCCGATGAAGGTGCCGATGAATCCGGTAATCACGACAATGGTGCCAAAACTGACCGTGGCCTCACTGCGCGGCATTCCGCGCGCGCGCTCGAGAAATGCCGGCATCCAATAGGCAAGCCCGCCGATGGCAAAGGTGTAGGCGGCATATCCCAGCACCGTGAGCGCATAGGGCTTGTTGCGAAGCAGCCGGCCATAGGTCAACCAGGCATCGCGGCTGATGCTCGATTTTGGGGCGCTCGGGGGTGCTGTGACGTGGCCCGGACCTTGGTCCTGGATGCCGCGTGGCGGGTCGCGCAGCAATAAACACAATGCCGCCAGCAGCAATCCCGGGGTCCCGGCAACAAAGAACGCTGCGCGCCAGCCATAATGCTTGTCGACCAGTCCGCCGACCACGTAGCCCAACGCCGACCCCACGGGTATCGCACAAAAGAAAATTGCCATGACGCGGCCGCGCTGACGCACCGGAAAATAATCGGATAGCAGACTCGGGGCGATGGTGACATAAGCGGCTTCCCCGACGCCCACAGCCGCACGTGCGGCAAACAGCGTCAAATAGTTGACCGCGAATCCGGACAGGGCGGTCGCAAAACTCCAGCAAGCCACGCCCAGCGCAATCAACCGTGGGCGCGAGCGTCGATCTCCGAGCGCGCCGAACACCGGTGCCAGGAGCGTGTACACCACCAGGAAGCCGGACATGAGCGATCCTAGGTTGGTGTCGGAAAGTCCCAGATCCGAATGTTTCAGGCTTTCGAGCACCCCGGAGACGACGTAGCGATCCAGGTAGCTGAACAAATTGATGAAGGCAAGAATCGCCAGCCCAAAATTTGCGGAACTCAGCCAGGACTTTTGTTTTTGTTCGACCACGCCGAAGTATAGTAGCGATCCCGGCAATTGCACGCGAAAGCCATCTGTACATCTAATTGGTTGATTCTATTGGCGGGACGTTTACGTTTGGCCGTTCGCGTAGCAATGCAGGCAGAGTAAGATTCGAAATAAGCGCGTTAATCCAGGAGATTCATTTGGCCAAGCCGAACTATCGTCACGCTAAGAAGCAGAAAGAGGCTGCCAGAAAAGCTCGGCAAGACGCCAAGCAAGTACGGCGCTCCACCGTTCCCGATGTGCCTGTCGAACCCCCGCCTGCCAAGCCGGTCGCATGAACGCCGCGTACCTCTCGCCATGGATGGACGAGGATCTCTGAGCGACTCCCGCGCTTCATTACGGCGACTTCACAGATCTTTTCGTGTTTGACGCTTTCCACATGCCTGAAATCGCTGAACAATAGCGCCCATGCGAGCCTTAATCTCGAAGCTGCTCGCGTTGCCGGTGTGTGTCGCGCTGCTGACAATGGCGGCGTGCGGCGGCAGCGCTGTGGTAACCACCCTTACCGCAACTCCCTCTTCGGACAGTTTTATCGCTTACCGCGTGGGACTGGCCTCGGTTCAGCTGACAAAATCCGGCAAAGCGGGCTCGATGGTTCTGCCGGCCGCGACGACAGTAGATTTTACAAAGCTGTTCGATTTCAGCGAAGTGCTGGGCGTCCCTGGGGTGGTCAAAGGAAACTATACCGGTGCCCTGATCACGCTCGACTACAGTGCGGCGCAAATCATCTATGACGATGGCAGTCTCGCCGGCATGGCACTGACGCCTGTAGATGCGAAGGGCAGGGCCCTGGGCCTGGTTACCGTTGGGGTCGCGCTGGATCCCGGTGATCCAATTGTAAGCGCTGCCAAACAGGTGGGCCGCCTGGCGTTGGACTTCAACCTGGCGGCGTCCAATGTCGTCAACGTGAACGCCAGGACCGTCACAATCACACCGATGATCTCCGCCAGCACGCTGCCGATCGACACCAAACAAGTTCGCATCCGCGGTCCGATCTTGGGTTCGAGCAACACTTTTTTCGCGACCGGCGTGCAGCCGTTCGACAGTACGGCGGCCGGCTTGGGACAGCTTTCGATCGAGCCGAGCAATGTGACGACCTACGAGATCAATGGATTCGTATCGACCGGTGCCGCCGGTCAGGCACAGCTAGCCGCATTGCCGGCGCACACCTTGGCGCAGACGTTCGGCACACTCTCAATCTCCAAGTCCGCGACCACTCCCGCTGCCACCACGACCCCCCTCTACACCAGCCCGACATCGGCCGGCACGGCTGCATCCGTGGTGTCCTTCGCCGCGGCGCAGGTGCTGGTCGACAGCAGCGTGCAGGGACTGGGCATAGAGGTTCTATCGGGCGTCGTATCGGCGCGCAGCGGCAACACGCTGGGCATCGAGGACGCCACGCTCACTCAAAACGGCGGCACCGTTACCTTCTTACCGGGTACGACCATCGTCAATGTCGGTCCGAACACGCTGGTAACGGCCTTTGGCCAAGGCGTCGCAGCCGCGATCAGCCCGCAGGAAATATCGGTGGGATCCTCGATCGAGGCTTTCGGCACGGCGACTCAGACCGGCACAGCGAGTCAGACCGGCACGGCGATCGGCACGAGCGGTGTTGTTTTCGATGCCAGTGCCGGTCGCGTGCGCCTCGATCTCACCACCGCGGATGGTTTGGTGACAGCGCAGGGCGCCGCGGCCTTGACGCTCAACCTCACCAGTCTCGGCGGCCGGTCGATCTCGGCATTCGATTTCACCGGCAGCGGTGCGGCCCCAAATCAATATGGCGTGGCCACGCAGGGGTTGGACCTGACGAATGCCATCGTGGGGGCGCCGGTGGTCGTGACAGGATTTCCCATCGCGTTCGGCATTGCCTCGCCCAATTTTACGGCCTCGACGCTGCTCGATCCGACGACGATTCAAGCCGAACTGGTGGTCGATTGGAATGGCGGAACCGCGGCGCCGTTTACGGCGTTTGACAGTACGGCGATTACCTTCAACGTCAGTAACAGCAGCATCGGCACCCGGCATCAGATCCAAATCGGATCGCAAATCGTCGACCTCGTCGGTTTGTCATCCGGTCTGACGATCGCACCGACCACGGGCTCGGAAATGGTGTTTTCAATCGGCCATTCCGCCTCGTTCACCATCGAGAGTTTCGATACATACGCTGCATTCATTACACAGTTACAATCAGACCTGAACGGCGCGCTGGCGACCGGTATGACCGCGGTCGGCCAATATACCGTGTCGACATCGGCATTTTCTGCGAGCAGCATTACGCTCTTCTTGGATAACTGAACACTCGATGGTCGGCCCGCGGGGTAAGGCTCGTTGAAATCAAGAATTACCCGGCGCGATTTACTTCAGGCATCCTCGCTGCTGCTCGCGCCCGCGGCTTTGCCACAGCTATTGCGCGCGGCGCAGGTGCCCACGGGCGCAGCGCAGGGGCCAACGCCGGGCGCGACGCAGGTGCCCACGCCGGGCGCAGCGCCGGGCGCAACGCCGGGCGCGCCGCAGTTCAACTATGCGTATGTCGGCACCTACACGCCGAACGGCGGCGGCATTTATCTGTTTCGTCTCGACCCGGCCACTGCCGCGCTGACTCAGTTACAAATCGTCGACGACATCCGAAATCCCACATGGCTGGCGATCAACCCGGCGCGGACGCGGCTGTACGCAGTCAGCGAAATCGACAATTTCCAAGGCAAGCATAGCGGTGCCGTGGTTTCGTATGCCATCGACCCAGGCAGCCTGCAGCTCAAGCGACTGGGGGCGGTGAGTTCCGAGGGCAGCATGCCGGCACACCTCAGTGTGCATCCGTCGGGAAAGTTTGTGTTCGTCGCCAACTATGGCGGCGGCAGTGTGGCGGTTTTTCCGGTAGGAGCTGACGGCGCGCTGGGCGAGGCGACGGACGTGAGGCCGAGCGTGGGTCCGCGGCATCATGTGCGCGCTGCGAGTGATCCGCCGGGACAATTCGCCGTCAGCGACCACGACGGTCCACATCTGCACATGGTGGCGCCAGACCCGAGCGGGCAGTTCGTCATCGCCAACGACGCGGGACTGGACCTTACACTGGTCTGGCGCTTCGACGCGACGGCAGGACGCTTGCTGCCTGCCAACGTGCCGGTGATTCCGGCTCCGCCGGGTTCTGCACCGCGACATTTTGTTTTCCATCCCAACGGACGCGTGTTCTACAACCTGTACGAGCATGACGGAAAGGTTGCTGTTTACGACTATGACGCGGCGCGCGTCGCCTTGAAGCTCAAGCAGACCGTATCCAGCCTGCCCCCCAAATTCGAGGGGAGCAATCTGTCCTCTGAAATCGTCATGACTGCGGACGGCCGATTTCTCTATGTTGCGAACCGCCTGCACAATGCCGTGGCAATATTTTCCGTCGCGGACGACGGCCAATTGCACGGTACCTCGGAGACCTGGGTGCACGCCGACTCCCCGCGCAGTCTGTGCATCGATCCCGGCGGCGCATTTCTCTACTCCTGCAATCAACGCGGCGACTCCATCACTTCGTTCCATTTGAACGCTGCGAACGGTGCGCTGACATTCACCGGTCGATTCGAGGCCGTGGGGAGTCCGGCGGCAATGACCATCCTCAAGCGATCCTAATCCGAGATATAATGCACCCAATGCGCTCGCGCGATCACGGTTGAGGAAATATGGAAATCGCAATGATTGGTTTGGGCCGCATGGGTGCCAACATGGCGCAGCGATTGATGCGCGGCGGACATAAAGTCGTCGGCTACGATCCGGCCGAAGCGGCGCGCGCGATGCTGGAAAAGAATGGTGCGGCGACCGCGGCCTCGCTCGAGCAGATGGTTGCGAAACTGCAGACGCCGCGCGTCATATGGCTGATGGTGCCTGCCGGCGAAATCACCGACAAAACGGTCAACGCTCTCGTACCGCTGTTGGCCGCGGGCGACACCATCATCGACGGCGGCAATTCCAACTACCGGGACACCCAGCGCCGCGCGGCGGCGGCGGCGCTGCACAAAATTCAGTATGTCGATTCCGGCACCAGCGGCGGGATCTGGGGGCTGGCCGAAGGCTACAGCCTGATGATCGGCGGTGACGAGGCCGTGGTGCAGCGTTTGCGCCCGATCTTCGAAGCCCTTGCGCCTGCGAAGGATCAAGGCTGGGGCCGCGTCGGTCCGGTGGGATCGGGTCACTACACCAAAATGGTCCACAACGGTATCGAGTACGGATTGATGCAAGCGTACGCCGAGGGCTTTTCGATTCTGCAGCATAAGGACGAATTCAAGCTCGACTTGCATCAAATCGCTGAGATATGGCGCTACGGCAGCGTGGTGCGGTCGTGGCTTTTGGACCTCACGGCGAATGCACTGGAAAAAAACCCCACCCTGAAGGGCATTGCGCCCTATGTCGCCGATTCCGGGGAAGGCCGTTGGACCGTGGCCGATGCCATTGAATTGGGCGTCTCGGCTCCCGTCATTACGCTGTCGCTGCTCGAGCGGCTGCGTTCACGCGACAATGATTCGTTCTCCGACAAGCTTCTGGCGGCCATGCGTAATCAATTCGGCGGGCACGAAATCAAGAAAGAATGATCGAGAGCGGGGCATGAGAATTCTCATCGTCGGTGCGGGCGCCATCGGCGGCTATTTTGGCGCGCGACTGATGGCGGCGATGCGTGATGTCACCTTCCTGGTCAGACCGCGCAGGGCGGAGCAGCTGCGCCGCGACGGTCTGATCGTGACGAGCCCGCTCGGCGATCTGACTCTGCCGACGCCGGCTCTGACGACTGCTGAAACTCTTCGGAATTTCTACGACCTCGTGATTCTCAGCTGCAAATCCTACGATCTGGAAGCATCGATCAACGACTTCGCTGCAGCGGTGGGCCCAAGCTCGCAGATTCTGCCGTTGCTGAACGGGTTGCGGCACCTTGATGTGCTCGATGCGCGGTTCGGCGCGCGGCGCGTTCTCGGCGGCTTGGCGCGGATTTCATCAACACTGGATGCCGATGGACGCATCCGCCAGTTTGGCACTTTCAACGCCTTGGCGTTTGGCTCGCGCAGTCCCGACTCTGAAACCAACATCGGCGCCATCGCCGATGTTCTGCGGGCACCCGGTTTCGATGCGCATTTGAGCGCCGACATCCTGCACGAAATGTGGGAGAAGTGGGTGTTCATCGCCGCTGCCGCGGCGACGACCAGCCTGATGCGCGCAACGGTCGGTGACATCGTTGCGGCCGGGGCGCAGGACATTCCGGCGGGGCTGCTCGAGGAATGCAGCGCGATTGCCGCTGCAAACGGTTTCGCGCCTCGAGAGGCGGCGCTCAATACGGGAGTCTCGATACTCACGGCGCCGGGCTCCCTTTTTACCGCGTCGATGCTGCGCGATATCGAGCAAGGCGGCCGCATCGAGGCAGATCACATCGTCGGCGATCTTCTCAGGCGCTCGCCCGGTTCCGTGCACGCGCCGCTGCTGGCCACCGCCTATGCGCACCTGAGAGCTTATGAGGCGAGACGCACGCGAGAGAACCTCAGCACTGTGAATTTGAGCGGTTCGTGAAGGCCTGGGGGCACCGTCCTCGTCGAGTTGGCCTACGGTTGGCCGGACCTTACTGAGTTGGACCAACTGTTCGCCCGCGACTAACTCGCGCTACCAAGCGATTGGCTAAAAAGCGCCGACGATTACGCTCGGATTCGTCAGCGGCTTGTTTCCCGCAATTCGCGCCGCAAGGCTCCAGGTCGCCGACGCTTTAAGAGCCACTTGAAACTGCGTAATCTGAACTTGAGGTCGTGTATTGCGACGCACCGCGGACCACTTGGCCTCGTTCTTGATCTTCGGAACGCTCGCGAGCATCCTCGGATGCTCGCTCAGGTTCGCACCCGGGCGCGTTGCAACAAAATCCAAAACGCTACCACTCAAGGGGGATGACATGAATAAGGCTCTCTCACTCATTGTGCTCGCAGCGGTGTTCTTCGCGAGCCCTACCTTCGCCGCAGACCCGGTCGTGGGTACCTGGAAGCTTAATGTCGCGAAATCGAAGTTCAGCGCGGGCGCAGTGCTGACGGCCGGGACCCGTGTCTATACCGAGGCCAACGGGCTGTACACGCTCGACCAGAAGCTGACCGGCGCAGATGGCAAGGAGATGTCGAACCGGGTGCAGTACCGCGACGGCAAGGAGGAAAAGCAGGCCACGGCCGGGCCTGCGGATGCGACGCTCGCGAAGAAGATCGATGCAAACACTTGGGACTTTGATCTCAAGAAGGATGGCAAGGTCGTTGGCCACGTCCATCGTGTCGTATCGGCCGACGGCAAAACGCTGACGGTACGCAACACGGGTATGCAGCTGAGTGGCGCCGAGGGCGACGAGACGCTTGTGTTCGACAACCACAAGTAGGGTTCCAAAAAGCCGCGCGCACAGGGACGTGCGCACCCACAAGGCCGCCGTGTTGCGAGCGTTTGCTGAGCTTGCCGCGCTGTGCGCCTTCAGAACTGGCCGATGGTCTGTCCCGGTCGACGCATGCCGTGTTGGAAGCGATGCGGTACTAACTGGGCAGAGCTCTAGATACTCGTCGGCACATCGGCCTTGTGGCGGCTGACTGCCGCACCGTCCTGAGGTTTCAGGCGAATGAACACAATCGTGGATACGATGGTCAGTGCCCCGAGGCACAGCAGAGCCAGATGAACTCCATGAATCATCTGCGTCTCGGTGGCGTGCAGGCGGTCGGGAATGAAGAACGCGGCGGCGAGCGAGGCGGTGGCGATACCGAAGCTGATGGCCAATTGCTGTACGGTACTGGCAATGGTACTGGCGCCGCTCGCCTCGTGGTCTCCCACATCAGCGTACGCCAGCGTATTCATGCTGGTGTACTGCAGCGAGGTGAGGAAGCCGTAAGTGAAGGCCATCACTACGATGAGCCATACGGGTGTATCGAGGTTGATGGTTGCGAACAGCATGATCATCACACCGAGCATCAGGGTATTGGTGATCAGCACCGCTCGGTAGCCGAATTTTTTCAATATCAGCGGCATGGTCAATTTCAGGCTCATGGCCGCAAAGGCCTGCGGCATGATCAAGAGCCCTGACTGGATGGGCGAGAACCCCATGCCGACTTGGTATAGAAGCGGCAGCAAGAAAGGGATACCGCCTATCCCTAAGCGCGTGAATAAATTGCCGCTGACCGCGACCCGGAAGGTGCGGATGGCAAGCAGCTTCAGACGCAGCAGGGCATGCGGGGTGCGTTTGGTGTGCAGACCGTAGGCTGCGAGCAGCGCCGCTGAGATCGCCAGCAATCCGAGCATCTCGCGGCCGCTCAAGGTGGTCTCGCCGAACACCTCGAGTACATATGACAGCAGCGCGATACCGGAGCCGAACAATACCAATCCGACGATATCGAGGCGATAGTTGCGTTTTTCGCGATAATTGGGAAGGTGCCGGTAAACCAGTACCAAGCCGCACAGGCCGATCGGAATATTGACGAAAAAAATCACGCTCCAGTGAAAATACCCGATGATCGCGCCGCCGATCACCGGTCCCAGCATGGGTCCCACCAGGCCCGGAATGGCAACGAAGCTCATGGCGTTGATGAGTTCCGACTTGGCGAAGCTGCGCACCATGGTTATGCGGCCTACGGGAAGCATCATCGCGCCGCCGCCGCCCTGCAAAATGCGGCACGCCACCAGCAAGTGAATATTGTTGGATATGCCGCACAGGAACGAGCCCAAGGTGAAGATGCCGATCGCAGAAGCGAAAACGCGGCGCGTGCCGAAGCGATTGGCCATCCAGCCGCTGATCGGAATGAAGACCGCCAGGCTCAAGGTGTAGCTCGCAAGGACCGCCTTCATGCTCAAGGGCGGCACGTCGAGCGCCTGCGCGATCGCGGGCACCGCCGTATTGAGAATCGTCGTATCCAAGGATTCCATGAAGAAACCGACTGCCACCAACCAAGGCAGCAGCCGCTTGGCGGTAGCCGTCAGCGCAATGTCGCCGGTTTGCACCACAACAGACCGCGCTTAAGCGCCGGCGAGGGCGGTGTCGACGATGGTCTGCGCCTCGCCGATCAGCCGGCGCAGATGCGCTTCGTCATGAAAGCTTTCCGCGTAGATCTTGTAGATGTCTTCGGTGCCGGAGGGGCGTGCCGCGAACCAGCCGCCGCGCGAGGTTACTTTGACGCCGCCGATCGGCGCATTGTTGCCGGGCGCCCGAGTCAGGATTTGTTCGATCGGATCTCCGGCGAGTTCCTTGATGCGAACTTGCTGCGCATCGAGCTTGCCGAGCTTGGCTTTCTGTGCGGCGTTCGCGCGGGCATCGATCCGATCGGCAAAGGAGGTGCCCAATTCCTGCGTGAGCGCGCGATATTGCTCGCCCGGATCACGCCCGGTACGCGCCGTGATTTCCGCCGACAGCAGTGCCGGCACGATGCCGTCCTTGTCTGTCGTCCACGCCCGGCCGTCAATACGGCTGAAAGATGCGCCGGCGCTTTCCTCGCCGCCGAAGCCCAATTTTCCATCCACGAGCCCGGCGACGAACCACTTGAAGCCCACCGGCACTTCGTACACCGTGCGCTTCAAGCGCTTGCCCACCCGATCGATCATCGCGCTGCTCACCACCGTCTTACCGACGGCGGCGTCCGCGCGCCAGGCACTGCGGTGACTGAACAGATAGTCGATCGCTGCGGAAAGATAGTGATTGGGCGGCATCAAGCCGCTGCTTGGCGTGACGATCCCATGCCGATCGTGGTCGGTGTCGCAGGCAAAGGCGATGTCGTAGCGATCCTTGAGCCCGATCAGCCGCTGCATGGCGTAGGACGAGGAAGGATCCATGCGGATTTTTCCGTCCCAATCGAGCGTCATGAAACGAAATGTCGGGTCGACCTCATCGTTCACGACGGTCAGGTCGAGGCGGTAGTGTTCGGCGATGCGCGGCCAATAGTGCACGCCGGCGCCGCCCAGAGGGTCGACACCCATGCGGATCCCGGAATCACGAATGACATCCATATCCAAAATGGCCCCGAGTTCCTGCACATAGTTTTGTACAAAGTCATGCGAGTGCGTCGTTGCGGCGCGCCGCGCCTGTTCGAGAGGAACTCGTTTGATGTCGGCGCCGCCTACCCTAAGCAGCTCATTCGCCCGGTTCTCGATCCATTTGGTGACGTCGCTGTCCGCCGGACCCCCGTTCGGCGGGTTGTACTTGAAACCACCGCTATCCGGTGGATTGTGCGAGGGTGTAATGACGATGCCGTCGGCCATGCCGGTGGTGCGGCCGCGGTTGTAATTGAGAATGGCGTGCGAAATGGCGGGAGTCGGCGTGTATTCGTCACCCGCCGCGATCATGAGTTCGACGCCATTGGCGGCAAGCACTTCGAGCGCGCTGGCGAAGGCGGGCGCCGACAGGGCGTGCGTATCAAAGCCCATGAACAGCGGGCCATCTATGTGCTGTTGTTTGCGGTATTCGCTGATGGCCTGACTGATGGCCAGAACATGCGCTTCGTTGAATCCGACCTCAAAAGAGCTGCCGCGATGGCCCGATGTGCCGAAGGCAACCCTTTGCGCAGGGATGGAAGGATCGGGACTCTCGCTGTAGTACGCGGTGATCAGCCGCGGAACGTCGACCAGCGCCGCCGGGGGCGCGGGCTGACCGGCGAGCGGGTTCAATCTAGGGTTCAAGTGGTGGCCAGTGCCGCGCTCTTTTCCTGGATGCGCTGCATGAGTTCAGCCCATGATTTGACGAACGATGCAGCGCCGTCTACCTGCAGTTGGGCTGCGAGTGCATTGACGTCGATTCCGGCGCGCGCAAAACGCCCCAGCACTTCCTCGGCATCGCCGCCATCCGTAGACATCACGCCCGCGGGACTGCCGCTCGTCGCCATGGCCAACAGAGTCTTCTCCGGCATCGTATCGACCGTGTCCGGCGCGGCCAGCGCCTCGACATACAATCCGGCCGGCGCCTTCGGGTCCTTGGTGCCGGTGCTGGCCCACAGCATGCGCTGCTTGCGGGCACCCTTGGCCTCCAAATCCTTCCAGCGCTTGCCGGCAATCAATTCGCAGTGCGCACGGTAGGTGCGCTGCATGATGGCCACCCCTAAGCGGTTGCTCAGTTCCTGCGGCACCTTGTCGGCCACGGCGCGATCCCAGCGGCTGACGAACACGGAAGCGACGGAATTGATTTTCGGGTCGAGTTCCGCAGCGATGCGCCGCTCGATGGCGCGCATATAGGCATCGGCCACCTTCAAGTATTGTTCGCGCGAAAACAGCAGTGTCACATTGATCGGTACGCCGGCAAAAATCGCCGCCTCGATCGCGGGTACGCCGGCCGGGGTTCCGGGAATCTTGACGTAAAGATTCGGCCTGTTGGCCTGTTTGTGAATGCGCAGCGCCGCATCGATGGTGCCTTGGGTGTCATTCGCCAGCAGCGGCGAGACTTCCATCGATACCCAGCCGTCAATGCCCCGGGTGCGATCGAACTCCGGCCTGAACAGGTCGGCGGCGCGCCGCAAGTCCTCGAGCGCCAACTCGATGAACAGGTCTTCGCCCGCCAAACCGGCCGCGGCCTTTTGCCGAATGCCTTTGTCGTAGGCCGCGGTCTTGCCGATGGCCTCGTCGAAAATCGTAGGATTCGACGTCAGACCGGTGACGGATAATTGGTCGATATAGCGGCGCAGGGTGCCGTCGTCGAGAATTTCCCGTGTGATGTTGTCGAGCCATATGCTTTGACCCAGATCATGCAGGGCTTTCGTCATACTCATGGTCGCACCTTAAAGTCGGTTAGGTTGTGGTTCAGGAGATCTCCGATGCGCTCAATCGTCAGATCCGGCGCCGGTTGCGCCGATTTGGACTCCGGCGAAAGCGCGTAGTGCCCTTGACGCACGAATACCGTCGTCAGGCGCGCACCCAGCACCAGTTTCATCGCGGCCAAAAGATTGGCCTTGTCATCGACCATAACATAGTGCCGCGCCGGGAAGCGCTGCTGCATGTGATCGAGCACTTTTTCCTTGTGCAGGTAAATCAAGACGCGACCTTCGGTCGCGGCCCATATTCCGGAGCGCTGGATTTTCCGCGGCTGAAACACAATGTCGCCATCCGACAGCACCACGGGCAGCCCGAAGGTGCGCACATGCGCGACCGCCTCCAAGGCGCGCGGATACAAGCGGCTTGCAAACGGATACTCGAGCAGGAACTCCGACATGCCGAGCAGCTGCGGATGGTCATCGAGGCCGCTGCGAAAATCTTGCAGGGCTCCAAGGTAATCGGCGAGTCCAAGCGCTTCGCGCCGCCGGCCGAATATCTCCCAGTAGCGCGCACGCTCGGCGGCGCCGAACGCGCTCTCCAGGCGATCGCCCAGATCCTGCGTGAAACGGTCGTTGTCCAGCAACGTGTCGTCTACGTCCAGAAGAAATACGACTTTGTCGTCGTTCAGCACGGCGCGGACCTCTCGATTTGGGGATCGTGCCAGGTCTCCCCGCCGTCGACGATTTTGGCGGCGGCACCGGGTCCCCAGGTGCCGGGTTCGTATTCGATCACGGGCAGCGCGCCGGTCAAGATCGGGTCCACCACCTGCCAAGCCGCCTCGACACTATCATCCTGCGTGAACAACGAGGTGTCGCCGCGCACGGCATCTCCCAGCAATCGCTCGTATGGCGATTTCTCGGACTGAGTGTTGTGGCGTGCGATCAATTCGACCGGCTCGCCGCGCATGTCCTCGCCGTTGAGCTTCGCCAGAGCGCCCTCGCCGATCACCACTTCGGGGCTCAAGCGCAACCGGAAATAATTCGAAGGCATTTTGTCGCTGGGATCGAAGATCGCCAACGGCGGCCGTTTGAGCGTCACCCGGACCTCGGTGGCGGTGATCGGCAGATTCTTGCCCGCGCGAATGTAGAAAGGCACATCCGCCCAGCGCCACGTGTCGATGCGCAACCGCAGTGCGGCGAATGTCTCGACCTGCGAGTCTTTGGCGACGCCGCTCTCCTGGCGGTAGCCGCGAAATTGTCCGCGCACCACTTCCTTCGGATCGAGCGGACGCATCGCGCGGAATATGCGCAGCTTTTCCGCCTGCATGGTCTTCGAATCGTGACCCACCGGCGCATCCATCGCCAGCAGTGTGACCACCTGCAGCAAGTGATTTTGCACCACGTCGCGGATCGTACCCACTTCTTCGTAGAAGGCGCCGCGGCCCTGCACGCCGAAATCCTCGGCCATGGTGATCTGGATATCCCGGATATATTCGCGATTCCAAATGGGTTCGAGAAAGGTGTTGGCAAAGCGGAAGTACAACAGATTCTGCACCGCTTCCTTGCCCAGGTAGTGATCGATCCGAAAAATCGAGGATTCTTCGAACACATCGTGCAGGGTGCGATCGAGCGCCTGCGCACTCGCGAGATCCCTGCCGAAGGGTTTCTCGACGATGACCCGCGCATTCGCCGCGCAGCCGCACTTCTGCAACCCCTGCACGACGCTGGCGAACATGCTGGGCGGGATGGCGAGGTAGTAAATGGGGGTTTTCGCAAGCCCGAGAGCGGTCTTCAGCTTGGTAAATGTCTCAGGAGCGGCGTAATCGCCATCGACATAGCGCAGCAGCGCGGCCAGCTTTGCAAAGCAGACCTCGTCGAAATCGCCGTTGTGCTCAATGCTGTCGCGGGCGCGCTCCTTGAGCTTGTCCAAATTCCAACCGGCGCGCGCCATGCCGATGATGGGTATGTGGAAATTGCCTCTGTGCACCATCGCATACAGCGCGGGAAAGATTTTCTTGTATGCCAGATCTCCGGTGGCGCCAAAAAACACAAAGGCATCGGATTCGGTTTTGACCATTAGCGTTTCGCCTCGAGCTCGCGTCGGAGCTGTTGAAGTTCTTCGATCAAATCGAGCGCCAACGCGACGCCCGCCAGATTCAATTCCAGGTCCCGCTCCAGACGAACGGCAAGCCGGGCGCGGCGCAGAGCATCGCCGGTGAAGTGCCACTCGCTCCTGACTTCGACCACATTGAGCACTCCTTCTTCGACGAATTCCACGATGTGCCGTTCCTCGACATTGCACATCCGGCTCAAGTCCTTGATGGTCAAGATCGCCGATTGATCGAAAATGGTGCCGGTTAAAGCCTGATCATCTGTCGGCGGCATTTTCAGACTCCAAGGCCGGCGCGAGGGTTGAACGGGAAGGCAGCAGCGAACGCCGCGTAGGCGGCTTTGGCCTTCTCATCATTGGCCGCGGGCAGCGCGATCTGCAACACGACATACAGATCGCCCGGCGGCGAGGCTGGAATGCCGCGTCCCCTGAGCCTCAATTTGCTGCCGGCACGTGATCCGGCGGGAACCTTCAATTCGACCACGCCGCTTGGCGTGGGTGTTTTGACGGTCGCGCCCAGCGCGGCTTCCCACGGCCCCACCGGCAATTCCAGCGACAAATCCCGTCCATCGGCGCGGTAAAGCGGATGCGGCTGGAATTCTACTTCGATGTACAGATCTCCGGGCGTGCCGCTTCCGGGAGCATGCGCCCCCTGACCGGCAAGCCGGATTTGCTGGCCCGCCAGAATTCCCTTAGGTACCTGAACGTTTAATGTGCGCTCCTTCGACACCAGGCGGCCCTGGTCATCGATTTCCGGCATCTGCAATGTAAATGTACGCGGGCCCCCGTTGAGCGATGCATCCAAATCGAGCAATACCTTGGCGTGATGATCTTCGCCGCGGCCGGTGTGAAACTCGCCGCGCCCGCGCCCCGATCGCGCCTGAGCGCCGAACAGGGAATCAAAAAAATCGCTGTACGCCGAATTGCCCTGGCCTGAACCGCTGAATTCAAAGCCGGAGTCCCAATTGGGCGGCGGCCGAAAGTCTTCTCCGGGGCGATGTTGGCCCAGCTGATCGTATGCCGCGCGCTTCTCGGGGCTTTTGAGTACCTCATAGGCCTCGCCGACCTCTTTGAACCGCGCCTCGGCGTCTTTTTCCTTGCTGACGTCCGGGTGATATTTGCGGGCGAGTTTGCGATAGGCCTGCTTGATCTGGGCTTCGGTGGCATCGCGCGCGACGCCCATCACCTTGTAATAGTCCTTGAATTCCACCGATCACCTACCAACGGCAACGTTCAAGAATACTACGGGGGAAAACTCATGATGATTCATAAACACGATGTCAGATGATTCCTACGCCACAATAGATAGGCGGCCGCTACAATTGATACGCCACGCTCAGCAGCAGCCCTTCGCAGAGGTCGCGCAAAAGACTCGGCGGGCGGCAATTGAACGGCACCGTCTCCGCAATCTGTCCGTCGATCCACTCCGCCAGCCAATTGATTTCCTGCCGGCCGTAGAAAACCACGGCGGATTCATAGTTGAGCAGCAGGCTGCGCGAGTCCAGATTCACGGATCCTGACACGGCGAGCGAATGGTCGAATACCACGGCCTTTGCGTGGCTCATATGAGGCAACAAATGAATATTGACGCCGGCCTGACTCAAGGAACGCAGTGCGCGGCTGCGGGCAAAGTCCGCCAAGCGGTGATTGGATTTCGCCGGAATGCATAAGTCGATGCGCAGGCCGCGCCTGGCAGCGAGGCGCATGGCCGTTTCCAGGCTGACATCGGGGACGAAGTAGGGCGTTACCGCGAGCATGCGGTCGGTGGATTGAAAGCAGGCATCGATCAGCAACGCGTGCACGGTATCCTCGGGCTGGTCCGGCCCGCTCGGCAGAAACTGCGCCTCGCTCAAGTTCGCTTCGGAGGCGCGGCGGGGCACTGCGGCAGTGACGGCCGAAGCGGGCTTGCCGCCCGCTGCGACCCAATCCAATTCGAATTGCGCGGCAGCGGCGCCCGCCACGGGCCCTTGCAAATCAAAAGTCAGGTCTCGCCAAGGCGGTGCGCCGGCCACACCGTTGAAGTATTCGGCGGCCAGATTGCGTCCTCCTGCCCACAACCTCGCGCCATCGGCGATGACCATTTTACGATGGTTGCGCAAATTGCGCGGACCCTGGGTGCGGCGTGCGAACAGGGGACTGAAAATCTCCGTCTTGACGCCGCCCAGCTCGAGCGTCTTGAAGCATGATCGGGGCACCTGCAGCGCGCCTACGCCGTCGAGCAGAAGTCGCACTTCAACGCCGCAGCGCGCTCTTTCAACCATGCGCTGCATGGCCTCGCGGCCGAAGGCGTCATCGCCGAGAATATAAGTGCAGACGTCCAACCGCGAAACGGCGCTCGCCATGATTGAAAATAACGCCGCGGCGGAATCGCGCCCGTCCTGATGCATGTTGATTGCCGCAGGCGAGGATGATGCCAATCCGAAACTTTCGATAAGGTCCTGGGCCCAGTGACCGGCAGTGGGTCGCGCATTGGAGCGCGGCAACGTCCTGCGCGGCAGCTTGCGCCGTCCGAACATCAAGTACGTGGGCAATACCAGATAGGGCAAGGCGATCATGCCCAACACCCAGGCAATGGCGATGGAAGGCGGGCGGCGTTCACGTTCCGCGCGGGTGGTTAAAATATAGGTAAGCAAGCTGACGACGATGGCGAGTGAGTGAAGGCTGACCGTCGGAATCCAAGCGCTCATGCATCAATCAGCCTGTGCCAAGCGCTTCAAAACGCCCGGCAAAAGATCGGGCAAATCCTCGGCCAGCAACCCCGGTCCAAAACCAGAGCCACAGGCACCATGCAGCCACACCCCGGCCGCCGCCGCGGGGAATGGGTCCATGCCTTGAGCGAGAAGACCCAGGATAAATCCGCCGAGGACATCTCCGGAACCTGCCGTGGCCAGATTTGCCGACGCATTGCCGTTGATGATCGCGCGACCGTCCGCGGCAGCGATCACGGTGTCGGCGCCCTTCAATACGATGACCGCCCCGCTGCGGGCGGCAGCCCGGCGGGCGCGCGTCAGTTTGTCGCCCGAGGGGTCGAAGATGCGTTTGAATTCTCCTTCGTGCGGCGTGATGACGCAGGGTCCGCGAATTGCCTGGAATAGTTCCGCAGGCTGCGAAGAAAATACGCTGATGGCATCGGCATCGACCACAACGGGTTTGCCGGTTTGCAGCAAAGCGAGCGCCCGCTCGCGCGTGGCGTCGCCGGTGCCTGCGCCGGGTCCGATCGAAAATGCCGTGTACCGCTGATCCTTCAGCAGACTCGCAAAATCCTGATCCTGTATCAGTGGTTGCACCATGATGCTGGTCAAGGCCGACGCATAGATTGCAAAAGCCTTTTCCGGCACGGCGATGGTTGTCAGACCAGCCCCGATGCGCGCCGCGCCGCGCGCCGCCATCCGCGCCGCACCCGTCAGGGGGTAGCCGCCGTATAGCAATGCGTGGCCGCGGCTGTATTTGTTGCCGGCGGCCGACAGTTGCGGCAGCTTTTCGCGCCACAGCGCGGGGGTGTTTTCCCAGGTATCGATCGGGAGCGATTCCAGCACGGTTTGCGGTATGCCGATATCGGCAACCACCACCTCTCCACATAGATCGCGCCCCGGCAGCAGCAAATGACCCGGCTTCTTTCGCATGAAGGTCACGGTGCAGGCCGCGGCTGAGGCACCCAAGTCCTCGCCGGTGTCTCCCATGACGCCGCTCGGTATGTCCACGGCGATGATGGGCAGTCTGCGCCGTGTCGCGAATGCCAAAGTATCGCTGACCTGCGAATCCAAGGGCCCGCGCAAACCCGAGCCAAATATGGAATCGACGACCAATTCAGCATCGTCGATGACGGGCGGCGCCAGCGGTTCAACATCGCCCGTCCAGCGCTGTGCGTGATGTCGAGCGTCGCCGCGCAGCGTGTTGATATCGCCTGACAGGGCGAGACGCACCGTCCAACCTGATTGAGCCAGCGCGATGGCGACAACAAAACCATCGCCGCCATTGTTGCCCGGCCCGCACAGAACGGTGACCGGCCGCGGTTTCCATCGGCGCTCAATTTCGCGTACCACCGCTTCTCCGGCGCGCTGCATGAGCAGCGAGCCGGGCGTACCCGCCGCGATCGTCGATTGATCGGCCGCGTTCATCTGCGCGACCCGCAGTACGGCGCAGTTCACAGTCGTCCGACCGCCGCGCCGACGGCGGTGGTTACCGCCATCGCCAGGGCGCTCCAAAAAGCGACGCGCAGGGCACCGACCCTGACATTTGCGCCCCCAACCTTTGCCGACCAACCGCCGAGAAAGAGCAGGCAGCCAAGTCCGGAAGTGGCGATCGCAGCGATCAGGTATGGCGCGGAGGCAATCGCAACCACGGCCAATGGCAGCGCGGCACCCACGGAAAAACTCGCCGCCGAAGCAAAGGCCGCTTGCAGCGGTCGCGCCCGGGACGTCGGTGATATTCCAAGTTCGTCGCGCGCATGCGAGCCTAAAGCGTCGTGCGCCATGAGCTGACTCGCCACTTCTCGCGCCAGGGCGGCATCGATGCCACGCCGTACATAGATCTCAGTCAGTTCGTGCCGCTCACCGACGAAGTCGTCCCGCAGTTCCGCGCGCTCCTGCGCCAACGCGGCCGATTCCGTGTCTGCTTGCGAATAAACGGAGACATATTCTCCGGCCGCCATGGACATCGCTCCGGCAACGAGCGCCGCCGTGCCGCTCAACAAGAGCGTGCGGTGCGAACCATGCGCGGCCGCAAGCCCCAGGAGCAAACTGGAAGTGGACACAATGCCGTCATTCGCGCCCAGTACGGCGGCGCGCAGCCAGCCGGCCGATCCCAGAGTGTGGCGGTCATGATCCTTGGGACGCATCGTTATCCTGTATATGCAAACAGACGGTTTGGGGGGATGGACCGCACTGCGGTGAATCCAATGGTAGCGAGCGCCGCTCAACCCGGGTAGTCTTCGCACTAAATAATAAATAACCTCGCCAACGCCCCGGATGGGCACTGAAGTAAGGGAATTCACCGATGTACAGTCCTCTGTTCTGGATAGAGTGGTTTGACCGTCTCGATCGAGTGCTGACCAGCGCTCGCCAGGACGTTGCCGTATTGAAACGTGCGGTCAGTCCGCGCAGTCTCGAGTCGATAGATCGTTCCAAGCGCCAGCTCTGCGCACTTATCAATGATCTGCGCTTGCTGGATCGCGATGTCTTGGCGGCGGGCGCGGCGCGCAACGGGGCAGACAATTTGGAAAAGGCACTCGATGCGACAGTGGTGCAACTACGCGGCCTTGCCGGCATCGAGGCCGCAAGCGCGCCGAGCGTGCTCGATGGCATGTTGGCCGCCAGTGATTCCGCCCTGCGCGACAGTTGCTATGAGGCGGCTATGCTGCTGGAACCGAACCGTCGCCGCGCATAGCCACGCGCCTGCGGTTGAACCCACCCCTCACGCTACACGTTTGCGGTGCGCAGTGGCTATAAAATCAACAGAATTCCCCCGATTGCACTCAACAGCAATACCAGTTGCTCGAACAAGTTTTGATTCACGCGCACCAACAGCCAACGGCCCGCCAGCGCCCCGAGCAACACGGCGGGCGCCAAGGCGAGATTGAATCCAAAGCTTTGGGTGGTGATCAAGCCAAGATCCACCATGAACGGGACCTTGAACAGATTGAGCAGCATGAAGAACACCGCCGCGGTGCCGACATACTCCATCTTGGGCAGCCGCATCGCCACCAGATAGACCGCCATCAAGGGACCGGCGGCATTGGCAATGAGGGTGATGAAGCCCGCCGTCATTCCGATGGCCGCGCCCACCGACCAGTGAAACGCCGCCGCGGGCTCTTCATTCGGCGCGGATACATATCGTCGCCAAAAACTCAAAAGCACCAGCGAGACGATGATCCAACCGACCAGGATCCGTGCGGTGTGATCGGATATGTGGCCCATGGTGAAGTAGCCCAGCACGACTCCGATGGCGGTCCAGGGAAACAGGCGCCACAGGTAATGCCATTGAGTATGTTTGCGATACGAGAACACGGCGACGAAGTCGCCGAATATGAGCAGAGGCAGGATAAGACCGCTGGCCTGTTTACTGCTGGGGAATACGTGATTGAACAGGGCGATCGACAGTATGCTCAACCCCGTGATCCCCGCCTTCGAAACCCCGACCATGAAGGCGCCGAGCGCCGCGAATATCCACAGCGAAAGATCGTTCAACACGAGGCTACCGACGCGCGGCGCAGGAGACCGACGGCGGGCGAGGCGATCAGTTGTTTACGTAGAATTGGCGCAGCTGATGGAGGTTGATGATGACGTCATAACGCTGGCCTTCGGGCAGTTTCGGCCCGGTCGCGAATTCATAACGCGAGTCCAAATTGGCAATGTCGGGATGCAAGTCGTGCATTGCACGCTTGAACATTTCTCGGGGCACCCACTCGGAGTTGGATGATAGCGAGCCGAATTCGTCGTGATAAATCGTCGCCGTGGAAATATCCGAGGGCGTCGATGCGATGGCGAAAATGCGCGGCCGAATGCCGGTCAAGTGCACTTGCCTGGCGCCGGCCATGATCAGGTGCCACTCATTGCCCTGGGGCACCGCGATCAGCGCATAGACATGGTGTTGCGCAGTGAAAAAGGCAGTTGAAATGGCGAGCATCGCCAGCATCCGCCGGGCGTTTGCGCTCCAGCTTCGGGTGAGCGCGCTGATCGAGGCCACCAGGAAACAAAGCAGTACGCCGGTCATCGCTAAAATGGTGCGATAGGTTGCATAGTGCTCCGATGCAATCATGCTCACCGCGAAGGCAAACACGGGAAGTCCCATCAATGCGGACAACCAGATGATGCCGCGCGTCCGCCCATGACGGCGCCACTCGATATAGGCGCCCGCGATCAAGATCGCGCCCACCAGCGCCGCGCAGCCGAAGTACAGCGCGTGGTCGCGTTGATTGTTGTCATTCAGCACGAACAGGCTGAGCGCATTGGGCAGCGGCTCAGCCAGGAACCAGGCGATTTTCTCGCCCCAATGCGATTCGAACGCAATTCGGCCGGACTTGACGAAGACATGCGCGGCATAGAGCATGGACATGGCAACATAGGCCAGTCCCAGCGTGCCCGCGACAAATCCGAGATGGATGCCCATCCAACGCGCTGACTGCGTCAACGTGCGTTGCCGCTGTACGATCAAAGCACCGGCGAGCGGCACCAGATAAAAGAGCGCGCTCGGTTGATAGATCAGTGCACTCACCAGCATCAGGCCGAGCGCCACAGCCCACTGACCCACGGCACGTCCGAATCCGGCACTCAGGCCCAGAACCAGCGCCCCCTCCACGGTGAAAAATCCGCCGATGGCCAATAGCGCGGCCGCCGCGTATGGCCAGCCGACGGCCCAGCCGGCAATGACCTGCGCGGAGGGCGCCAAGACCAGCAGCACCGCAAAACACAAGCTGGTGTTGAAGGACCATCCGACCGCTCTTAAGCCTCGGAAGCACACCAAAGAGATGGCACCCAACAGCAGGGCGGCCGTGAAACGCATCCACTGTAGATTCTGTACGGTGCCGGTCTCGCCATAGGTCGCCTGCAGCAGCCATCCATAAATGGGACGGGCATGAGATGCGCAAAACTTGACGACTTTGCCGACTTCCTCATGCGCTTCGCGCAGATTGGAATAATCATCGCGCAGGCCGTAGTCGTGAAAGGTGGCAGGCCAATAGGCAACCAGCGGCACGAGGAAGAGCACGGCGGTGAGCATCCAGGCGCGTGCCCGAAGGCCGCTGCGCGGCTCGGCAATGGCGCTCGGACTGCCGATGGGTACGGCAATCGCGGCTTCGCTGAGTACTGCTTTCTGAACGCTGCTCATCGCGGTAAGTAACCTAAGATGTTGCAATGCACTAATCTACGCACATGATCGCCTATCGCCTGTCGCGAATGACTTAGAATGCAACGGTAAGAAATCCCCGGCTGGGAACTGATTCTATCGACGATGCGCGAAAAATCAGTGCCGGATTTCGATAAAATGCGTTAAATATCTGTTAACTAAGCGGGAGGGGGCGCCCTTGGGCTCCTAGGCCGCGACGCATGAATTCTTGCCGCCCTGCTTGGCGCGGTACAGCGCAGAATCCGCGCGGTCGAACACCGTACTCGCGCCATCGTGCTCCTTCAACTCGGCCAGGCCGCACGATACCGTCACGCGCACCGGCGTCCCTCGAAAATGAAAGCGCAGTGCTTCCACCGCGGTCCGCACTTGGTTGGCAATGAGCAGGGCTTGCGCGATTTTCGTGCCGCCCAACAACATGACGAACTCTTCGCCACCGATGCGCGCGACGAAGTCATTCCCGCGCACCGCGGCCAGGAAACAGGCTGCGACGCTGCGCAGAACGAGGTCCCCCGCGCGGTGGCCGTAACTGTCGTTGATGACCTTGAAATTGTCCAGATCCCACAGCAGCATGACCACGGGGGGTTCGGCGCTCGACTTGCGGGCAATATCCTGTGCGATTCGCTCCTCGAAACACTTCCGGTTTGCAATGCCGGTCAACGCATCGACCCGCGCGCTTTGCTTTTCGCTGTCCAATTTTGAATGCAGCTCGGTCGCCTCGCGTTCCAGCTCCGCGATGCGCGATCGCATCCGTTCGGCGCTCCCATTGACTTCCAGCAATCGGACCGCTTCGCGCGCGCGAAAATTGCTGACGTGCTCGGCGACGTGTTCCAGCCGCGCGTTCACCAGTGCCTGCAATACGCCCAATTCCGAGGCGCTTCCGACCTCATCGCTGAGCGCACGCACTTGCGACATGACGGTGTCGTTGTACGACTGTGTGTCTTCAAAGCGACTGCGGTTGGCGTGATTCGCATCGGATAAATAACCTGCCATTTCGCCCAAACGCTGGGTGACCTCGCCGAGGATGGCTGCGGACTGCACGCGCTCGCGCGCCAGCCGTTCGCTGCGCCCATGGATCAGATCGGCAGCCCGGGTGACGATGCCGGCCACAGCGGCATCATTCTTTGCCGTCGCGAGCTCGGCGATCAAGGCGGGCGCAATCGACGTGCCGCCATCGCCCATCGGCAGCCGATCCAGCAATGATTTAATGGCGAGGCGAGTGTGGGTATCGGTGGACGCAAAGGTGATCGTGGGAACGGGCGATACGGCATCGACGGCAACCACGGTGGTGGTCAATGACTCCGCGAGCCGCGCGAGCTCATCCGCGTCGGCACTGTGACGGTTGGCCGCCGCCAGTGCCATGAGTTCATCATCGAGTTGAGGATTCACCCCCATGCCGGCGGCGCACAGTCGCCCGACGAGCCGCCGCAGCACCTGTTCGAGATGCCGCCAGCGCACCTCTTCCGCCTCCATTTCGATCAGGGAGTCGCGGTATTTTTGTTTCCATTCGCCACTATCGGACACTGGCTGTACCTTTGTGCTCGGCATCGCTGGATTATGGTCAAGATCGAGAGCATGGATGCGAACACCGTCACAGAGTGCTGCACGTTGAATGGTTTCTTGATGCAGGTCCCATCGGACTAAAACCCATCGAGATAGGCTTTGCGCGAAGGATCGCCAACCTATGCTGCGACTTGCAATTTTCATGACGACATTGCTCGCTGCGTCGAGCATCGCGGCAAACGCGAAGATTTACACCTATATGGATGCGCAGGGATTGCGGCATTACACGGATGTTCCTGACAACAACCGCTATCGCTTGCTGGTGATGTCGCCTCAAGACAGGACCGCGAGCGGTGACCGCTACGATGCACAGCTATTGGCCCGAGCCTCGCAGTACGACTCCATCATCGAGCACGCCGCCATTGCCGCGGCTGTCGAACCGAACTTATTGCGAGCCGTTATCGTGGTGGAATCCGGTTTCAATTCCCATGCGGTCTCAAAGCGCGGCGCGGTGGGCCTGATGCAATTGATGCCCGCGACGGCCAACCGCTTTGGTGTCTCGAACCCATATGATGCGCGGCAGAACGTGCATGCCGGCGCGCGCTATTTGAAATTTCTCATCGATCGTTTCGGTCACGACATCCGCTTGGCGCTGGCCGCATACAATGCGGGGGAAGACGCGGTGGATCGCAATGGCGGCCAAATCCCGCCGTTTAGCGAAACCATGGCCTATGTTCCGCGGGTGCTCAAAATCTACAAAATGCTGGGCGAACAGGCCCGGTCGACCTAAAAGCCCGCTCAGCCTGAAGGCCCGCTCAGCCTGAAGGCGCGCTCAGCCAAAAAGCACGGTCATCGTGCAGAAAGCACGGTCAACGTGCAGATATTGACAATCCGTAAGTAATTGCTTACGGTTAGCCATGGCTTACCAAGACGCATTCCTCGCGCTGGCGGACCCAACGCGCCGCGGCGTGCTCGAGCTTTTGCGCCACGGCCCGAAATCAGTCGGGAAAATTGCTGCGCACATGCCGGTGAGTCGCCCGGCGGTGTCGCAACACCTCGGGGTACTGAAAAAAGCGGGTCTGGTGGGCGATCGCGCAGACGGCACACGCCGGATTTATTACATCGATCCACATGGGCTCGCCGCCGTTAGAGTTTGGCTCGACCAATTTTGGGATGATGCGTTAACGGCATTTCAAGCAGCGCTGGAAGAGGAGCCCGAGAAATGATCAGCATCGCGCCGGTGCGCAAGCAGGTCGTCGTCAAGGCGAGTCAGCAGCGTGCCTTTGACTTGTTCACCCATGAAATGTCGCGCTGGTGGCCTGCGACGCATTCCATACTCAAGTCTCCGCTCAAGCAGTACGTCATCGAGCCACAGATCGGAGGCCGTTGGTACGCGGTCGGAGAGGATGGTTCGACGGGCCAAACCGGCTACGTGATCGATTGGCAGCCGCCGCTCAAGGTCGTGCTTGCGTGGCAGTTGGGTGCCGACTGGCAGTTTGATCCGGCACTGGTCACCGAGGTCGATGTGCGCTTCATCGCTGAAAGCGCGACGACCACTCGCGTCGAATTGGAGCATCGGCATTTGCAGCGCATGGGGGAAAAGGGCGTGCAGGTGCGCTCCATGGTGGATGCACCGGGAGGGTGGACTAAAGTCCTGGAATCGTTCAAACAATGTGTGGATGCAAAGGGAGCGGGATCATGATGGCGATGAATAAATGGGTTGTGTGCGCCGGGGCTCTGGCCGCGGCTGTGTCGATCGGCCGGCCCGCGGCGGCGGAAGTGATCAGCGCCGGCCAGAACGGATTCGAGGTTCGCGAGACAGTGCGTGTGGCCGCCGCGCCGGACAAGGCTTACGCCGCGCTGCTGCAGCCTTCGCGGTGGTGGAGTTCTGAACACACATTCTCGGGAAGCGCGGCGAATCTCACATTGGACGCGCACGCCGGCGGCTGTTGGTGTGAGGCGCTGCCCGACGGCGGTTCAGTCGAACATCTGCACGTGGTCTATGTTGCGCCCGGCAAGGCGTTGCGCCTGCGTGGCGCACTCGGCCCATTGCAAGGACTGGGCGCCGATGGCGCGCTGACATGGACCGTCAAGGGCAGCGCGGGCGGAACGGAGATCTCCGTGAGCTATGCCGTCGACGGCTATGCCAAGGACGGTTTTGAGGCGGTTTCGAAAGGTGTTGATCACGTGCTCGGCGAGCAGCTGGATCGACTTAGAAAACTCATCGACGGCTGATATGGCCCTCTCTGTCAACTAAGGCAGGGGTGATCCTCGCGTTCTTGCGCATCTGAGTGTCCTTTGCTGGGCGGTGTTCGCACCGGATGGGCAACGCGACGCGCGGCATCTTTGCAGCGACGATGGATCAGGCTGATATTCGCGGGTTGGTTACCGCATTACATAGTCCGTCGCAGGAGCTGCCTCGATCTAGTGTCGGAGATCATCCGTAAGGATGCCCACATAGCCGTCTCGAGGATTCTCCTCACCGTGTGCCGCGCATCGCGTTGCCAATGCGGTGTGGTGCCGATCAACTCATTGAGATCTCCTTGGGCTTGAGTTGGGGTTTGTTCAAGCCTGGATCGTGATCTGTTGGCCGATGCTCCAGATGAAGCCGGCGAGCTCCCGCGCGATCGCGACGCACACCTTATTGTGTTGCAGACCGCGCGCGGTTAGTCGCCTATATCGATGATTGAGTCGCAGCTGCGCCCGCCAGGCGATGTCACGAACCGCGCCACACTGCTTCTCCTGGCGCTTCTGCAGCCCCACGCCGATGCGAGGCGGGTGGCGATAGTTCCAAGCAGCTTCGATGAGTACCCGCCGCGCATGGCTGTTGCCGGTCTTGGTGATTGCCCCCAAGTGACGCTTCTGGCCGCTGGAGCGTTCGCTGGGCACCAGCCCCAGATAGCCCATCAGATCGCGTGGATGAGCGAAGCGCTGCAGCTGTCCGAGCTCGGCCGCCAAGGTGGTGGCGACCAGTTGATCTACCCCACGCAGCGTCATCAGGGCCTCTACCAAGGGACGCATCCGCCAGTCCTCTAACTCCTGAGTGAGGGCCTGGGTAAGCAGTTCGACGCGCGCCTGCGCTTCGCTGATCGCTCGCCGGTACTCAACGAAGGCGATGTTCTGAGCACGATGAGCAAAAGACACTGCCGCCAGGTAGCGCTCATGAGCTGCCGTCCAGGAGGTTTTGCCGGCGTATCGGCGGTCCTGCCGTAGCAGCAGAGCCTTGAGCTGCTGGCGTGCTTTGAGCCGAGCGCGTACCGCATCGATCCGAGCGCGACTCAAGTCCCGCACCGCCTCATCCCGCTCGTCAGGTACCACGACAAAGGTCAGCTGCGCAGCCCGTGCCAGCCCTGCCAACATGAGCGCATCGCGTCGATCTGTCTTGACTCGATCTCCCGGCCGGCGCGGTATCTTCGAGGGAGCCACCACCTCACAGCGATAACCTGCTTGGCGCAGCTGCCGCACCATGGCAAAGCCACAGGGACCGGCCTCGTAAACGATCCGTAGAGCATCCGGCTTGCCGAGCTTCCCCAGCGCCTTGGATAGCTCGCAGAACTTAGCGCCCACCGTACCTACAAATCGCGGTGCAGCGTTGCCCGCTTCGGCTACCGCAAGCGCCGTCGACTCAGCGTGTGAGTCCAGCCCAACATATGCCGTGATAATCTCATCCATGGTCTGCCTCCTGTGCTTTGTGTAGACCACGCACGCGGGGCGTTCTACATGTGGCTCGGCGCGCGAAAGCGCGCAACCCACGGTACTGCGGGAGGCAGACCTTGTTAACTGCTTGGCTTGTTTACCACGCCCTTCCATGGCGGGCCATGATGTCTAGCTTATCAATGGCCAGCCGGCTTTTCGGGCCAGCCGGCTTATCGGTGGCCGGCCGGCTTGACGGCAACTCCCGCGATTTCAAAGTGCGCCCCACGCACCAGCTTGGCAACGCCGACGAATGCGCGCGCCGGATAGTTGTCGTGAAAATACGAGCGATAAACGGCATTGAACTTGTCGTAGAGATCAAGATCGGTGCAATAGACGGTGACCGATACCAGGTCCGCCATCGTCAGCCCGCCTTTTTCCAAGGTCTGCTTGACCGCATCCATCACCAGCCGCGCTTCGGTTTCGGGGTCGGCCGCAGCCTTCCCGGTCGCGGGATCGACACCCAGGTGACCCGCGACATAGAACGTCCCGCCGACCATGACGCCGTTGTTGAAGGGCGGCGCGGACTTCGGATCGGCGCCCGGCGGTGCGATGAAAGTGCGTCCTGAATCCGCGGCGTGCGCGGCAACCGCGCAAAAACCGATGGCAAGAATCGCCAAAGCTTGCTTGATACCCCGTAAGTTCGTCATTTGAATGTTCCTTGGTTTCATGGCTCAGGCTTTAGGGACGGCACCGGTGGGCGTCAACTTGTCGATCGCCTGAGGCAAAGCCTGCGAGAGCTTCGCCGCCAGGACGTCGGGAGATATGCCGATCTTGGCCGCCAACTCCTTGACCGTGTCGGAGCCGAAGGCTTGGTGAATCTGATCAGCGGTGATTGGCTGATTCGCGCCCGTTCCCACCCACGAGCGCACCGTGCCGCTCAAGCCCTGCTGCTCTAATTGGGCGACGATTCCTTGTATGCCGCCATGTTTTTGAATCAGGCCGTTGACCACCGTGGCCATCTCGGCACCGACCACCCCGCCCAATATACCGTCGAACATACCCATGAGGCCCCCTTGCGATTCGCTATGTCACCAAAAGCCGAAAACCATTTCACGCTCGCCCGCGATGATGCGAAGCGCAGTCATGAAGCTAGACGCGTTTTGCCAGCAAGTCGCGAATCTCCTCGAGAAGCACTTCTGATCTGGGAGGTGGCGGTGGCGGCGCCGCGACCGCAGGCGCAGGCTTTTTCAGTTTATTGATACCCTTGATGCACATGAACAATACGATCGCGATGATGACGAAATCAAAAATCGTTTGCAGGAAGGCTCCGTACTTGATGAGAACGGCCTTGCCGGCAGGGTCCAAGCCCAGACTGATCGCCAGATCCGAGAAATTCAGACCGCCAATGGCTTTGCCGAGCGGCGGCATGATGACATCGGCGACGAGCGAGGACACGATCTTTCCGAACGCGGTGCCGATGATCACACCCACCGCCAAGTCGACGACGTTTCCCTTCATCGCAAATTCTTTGAATTCTGATGCGATCCCCATGGCATTCTCCTTCCCTAAAGAAGATTGATGTTTATCCTATTGCGCGGAGGGACGTCAAATCTGAGCGTGCAGGCGTATGGCAACGATCGATACGGGCCCTCGGTCGCGATTGTAGGCGGGATGACCGATCCATTGATAATCCAGGCTGAGATGCAGGAATTTCCCGACCGCGGCTGAATAGTAGGTTTCGATGATTTGCTCGGGGCCGGGATGCGGCAGTTTGCCGTCGCCGATCAAAATGCCCAATCCGCCGGCATTCAAATAGCTCTGGCGCGCCGCGGAGATGCCGTTGTCGATGGCTGTCAAGCCCAGCGTATCGCCGGGGCGGTGCCAGCTCGATCCCTGCAGCGACAGGCCCGCGGCGAGGGTGCGATCGACGTCGGTGAATTCATACGCTTCGACGTTGCCGGCGTCTTTGCCGGCGCGAATGAATACCCCCAACTGCGGCGCGATCTGTTGCTCAAAGACCAAACTTGCGCCCGCACGGCTGCGATAACGACGAACCGCGGCTATATCCACGGGACCGCCCGTATTCTGCGCGGTCTGCACCGCCTGATCGAGGAGGCCCATGCGGCCTCGGCTCTGAAAAACGGTCACCAGCCAACGGCCGGTGCGTCCGCCGACCTCATGACGGTGCTCCAGTTCCAAGTCGGTTTGAAACTCGTGAAACCCAGGATCCAAATGCACGCTGTTCGGCACGTCCGACAGATCAAATATGCCTGCGCGCAACGTCCAGGCGTATTGATACCACTCCGCCGCGGCGCCCGCGGTGTAGCCCCAAGCGTCCGCCGCATAGTCGAAGCTACCCGTGTCGATCGCCGTCCAGTTGAGAAAATCGCCGCGCGCATCATGCGCGTATTGACTGGTGTCGAATACGTCCACCACGCTGATTTTGCCAAGCCACAGCACCAACCGATTTTCACTCTGGGTGCCGCCCAGCTGATTGGCAGCCGACCCGATCTTTTGCGGCGTGCCGCTCAGATCAATTGTCTGCCGCACAAATGCGCGCTGCAGCCGAAAATAAGGCTGATTCTTGCCTACTTTGTAAGCCTCGCCGCTGGGGAATCCAGCCGCCCCCAAGGTATTGTCCAGTCCGAATCCCTGGTCCAATTCGCCGTTGATCCACACTTGCGCACCCGGCCAGGGCCTTGCGCCCAAATACAGCGTTGCATCGGTAGTCTCCGCGCCCTTATTGGGCGAGAGGCTGTTGGCGCCGCGGTAGGGCGCATTGAAGCCGTTCGTTTCCTGCTCAATGTAAGTGAACTGCCCATGAACCGCGAAGGCTTCGTCGTCCGCCGCCGCGCTCGCGGCTGCCGACAGGAAAACGAAACCCAATGCAAGCGCGGAGGTGATCTCGGCAACGGAGATGGTGGTAACCGAGACCAAGAAAGCTTCCATCAAGGACTCCACACCGGCCAGTGGACACTGCACTATGAATGGAGCAGGGTGTCAAACGGAATGGAAGGGGCAAGCCATGAACATCAATGAAGCAGAGAAGGGAATAAAAGTATTGGCAGCGTCACGCGGCGTGGTCGAGACAGTGGATCGCCTCGAGAGTCTGGCGAAGCGGCGCGGTCTGACGATATTTGCGCGCATCGATTTTGCCAAGGACGCGGCGGCAGCGGGCATCAAGATGCAGCCAACGCAGCTGTTGATTCTCGGCAATCCGGTCGCCGGTACACCCCTGATCCTCGCAACCCCGGGTGCCGCTTTGGATTTACCTTTAAAAGTGCTGGCTTGGGCTGACGAGTCCAATCGCTGCTGGGTTTCCTTCAATACGCCGGAGTTTTTGCAGCAACGGCATGGATTTCCCGCGGCATTGATCGCGAATATCGCCGGGCTGGAAAAGCTGGTTCAGGCCGCGGTTACTGCATCCGATCCAGCGTAGGGAAATGCTTGCGGGCATAGCTTAGAACTTGCGCGTCAGTGGGGTGATCGGCGCTTTCGACTGCAACGATGGACTTTCCCAGCGGCGGGTATTTGGCGCGCAGATAGTCTGCGAACTCCTGCTTGGTTTGCGCAGGGCCAATCAACAAAATTTCGTGGGCACCCTCGAGCGCCTTTGCGACATCATCGAAGAAATGATGGTCGGCCGGCGACTTATGGCCGCCGTGCGCGCTCTTTCGGCTGTGGACTCGCTGATGCCGGTCCTGCGCGTGCAGCACGGTTTCCTCCTGTTCCGTCGGCGTGAAATGCCACGCGGTTGCCTTCTGATGGTCTATCCAAACGACGGCGTGGTAGTGTGACATTGTCATCTCCATGAAAGCGTAAGCTGGCATTGTATGCGTTGCCTTGTACGCGTGCGGCTTACGCGAAGCAATCAGACTGGCTCCTAGTGTCGGTGTTTGTCCTACGATGCCCCATATTCTGACCATCAATGCCGGCTCCTCGAGCGTTCGCATAGCTCTGTTTGCGACCGGTGCGCCCTGGGTGAGATTGATGGACGAAAAAATAGAGCGCATCGGCAGCGAGGCGGCGGGCGTAACGGCCGATCGGCTGGTGCAACAATTCCGGACGCAAGCCTCGGTCACAACTCCCGATGCCATTGGCCATCGAGTGGTGCATGGAATGTTGCATACCCAGCCCGAGCGCGTGACGCCGGCATTACTCGATGAGCTTCGCCGCATCACGCCCTATGACCCGGAACATCTGCCGCGGGAAATTGCGCTCATGGAGGCGCTGCAGCAGCGGTTTCCGAACGTGCCTCAGGTCGCATGCTTCGATACGGCGTTTCATCGCCATATGCCGGCCGTGGCCACGCTGTTGCCGATTCCGCGCCGCTACGCGGCAAAGGGCGTGCAGCGCTATGGCTTCCATGGTTTGTCGTACACGTTTCTCATGAGTGAGTTGGCGCGTATCGGGGATTCTGCTGCCGCACGGGGCCGGGTAATCCTGGCGCATTTGGGCAGCGGCGCGAGTCTCGCCGCCGTGCTCAACGGCATATGCATCGACACGAGCATGGGCTTCACGCCGGCCGCGGGTCTGGTGATGGGAACTCGATCGGGTGATTTGGATCCTGGGCTGGTGCGCTATCTTGCGCTGACCGAATCGATGAGTGCGTCGCAATTTCAAACGATGGTCAATCATGAGTCGGGGCTCACCGGAATCTCGGAAACCAGCGCCGATGTTCGCGATTTGCTCGAACGTGAAGGCGCCGATTCCCGGGCGCGCGAAGCCATTGCGGTGTTTTGCTACCAGGCAAAGAAATGGATTGGGGCATATGCCGCCGCCTTGGGCGGCGTGGACACCTTGGTCTTTGCGGGGGGCATCGGTGAAAACTCGGCGCCGGTGCGCCGCCGGATCTGCGATGGATTGCAGTTTCTCGGCATCGAGCTCGACGAAGCGCTGAATGAGCGGCATGCGGCGCGCATCTCGACCGGCGCGGTTGCGGTTCGCGTGATTCGCACCGACGAGGAGATCGTGATCGCGGACTTGACTCGCCGCGTGCTGGAAATGACTGACGAAGGAGCGGGAACATGAAGCAAATTGAGCCGGTGTTGGATGCGCAAATGGCCCGCAAGATCGACGCATACTGGCGCGCTGCAAACTATTTGTCCGTCGGCCAGATTTACCTTTGCGATAACCCTTTATTGAGGGAGCCTTTGGCCATTGCGCACATCAAGCGCATGCTGCTCGGCCATTGGGGAACGACGCCGGGGCAGAATTTCATTTACACGCACTTGAATCGTGTGATCAAAAAATATGATCTGGACATGATCTACATGTCCGGACCCGGGCACGGCGGACCGGCGGTGGTCAGCGGCACCTATCTGGAGGGTACTTACAGCGAAGTGTATTCGAACATCAGTCAAGATGAAGCGGGACTAAGGCGCCTCTTTACCCAGTTTTCCTTTCCCGGGGGAATTCCGAGCCATGCTTCCGCGGAGTGTCCAGGATCGATCCACGAGGGCGGTGAACTCGGCTATTCCCTGAGCCACGCTTTCGGCGCGGTCTTTGATAATCCTGCGCTGTGCGTCGCCTGCGTGATCGGCGACGGCGAAGCGGAAACCGGACCGCTCGCCACCTCGTGGCATTCCAATAAATTCTTGAATCCTGCGAGCGACGGTGCCGTATTGCCGATTCTGCATCTCAATGGCTACAAGATCGCCAATCCCACGATATTGGCACGAATTTCAAGGGACGAGCTGCGGCAGCTGCTGCATGGCTACGGTTGGACGCCATACTTCGTCGAGGGCCATGAACCGATGCCCATGCATGAAGCGATGGCAGCGACGCTGGACACGGTCATAGAAATGATTCGGAAAATTCAGGCGGACGCGCGCAGCTCGCCGGGTACTGTGGAGCGTCCGCGTTGGCCGATGATCGTGCTCGTATCACCGAAAGGCTGGACGGGCCCGAAGGTGATCGACGGCAAGCGTATCGAAGGAAGCTTCAGGTCGCATCAGGTGCCGTTGAGCGATCCTCGGAAGAATCCGCAACACCTCAAACAGCTGGAGGAATGGCTTCGCAGCTACCGGCCCTCGGAGCTGTTTGACCAGAACGGTCGGCTGATTGCCGAGCTGGCGGCACTCGCTCCCACAGGCGGGCGGCGCATGGGCGCCAACCCCAACGCCAATGGCGGTCTGCTGTTGCGGGATTTACGCATGCCGAATTTCGCCGATTACGCGGTGGACGTGCCCAAGCCGGGTGTCGTGGGCATCGGCGATACGCATGTATCGGGTAAATTCCTGCGCGACGTGGCGAAGTTGAATGCCTCGCCGCGAAACTTTCGCATTTTCGGTCCCGATGAGACCGTCTCGAACGGTCTGGAAGCGGTGTTCGAGGCCACCAATCGCCAATGGCTGGCAGAGACCACGAGTGACGACGAGTTCCTGGCGCGCAGCGGCCAGGTCATGGAGATGTTGAGCGAGCATCAATGCGAGGGATGGCTCGAGGGCTACCTGCTTACAGGGAGGCACGGGCTGTTCAATTGCTACGAGGCCTTCATACACATCGTGGATTCGATGTTCAATCAACATGCCAAGTGGCTGAAGGTGACGGCGGGACTTGCATGGCGGCGCAAGATTGCGTCGCTGAATTACCTGTTGAGTTCTCACGTTTGGCGGCAGGATCACAATGGCTTTACCCATCAGGACCCCGGCTTTCTTGATCACGTGATCAACAAGAAGGCGGAAATCGTGCGCGTGTACCTGCCGCCTGACGCCAATTGTCTGCTGTCGGTGTTGGATCATTGCTTGCGCAGCCGCCACTATGTCAACGTCGTCGTGGCCGGCAAGCATCCGGCGCCGCAGTGGCTGTCGATGGATGAGGCGATCATTCACTGCAGCGAGGGAATCGGCATCTGGCAGTGGGCCAGCAACGATCAGCAAAGCGAACCGGATGTGGTCATGGCTTGCGCCGGCGATGTCCCCACACTCGAAACTCTTGGGGCGGTATCGATTCTGCGCCGCGAGCTGCCTGACCTGAAGGTGCGCGTCGTCAATGTGGTGGATCTCATGAAATTGCAGCCGCAATCGGAGCATCCTCATGGTTTGAGCGACCCTGATTTCGACGCGTTGTTCACCAAGGACAAGCCCGTGATCTTCGCGTTCCACGCCTATCCCTGGCTGATTCACCGCTTGACTTACCGCCGTCACAACCACGACAACGTGCATGTGCGCGGCTACAAAGAAGAGGGCACCATCACGACCCCCTTCGACATGACGGTGCTCAACGACATGGACCGCTTCCATCTGGTGATGGATACGATCAATCGGGTGCCGCGGATTGGAAGCCGCGGCGATCATCTGAAGCAGCGGCTGCAAGACAAGCTGGTCGAGCACAGGCAGTACATCGACAAGCACGGCGAGGACATGCCGGAGATCAAGAACTGGAGTTGGTCCGGCTAGCGGCTATTGTCCTACAAGCCCTATAGCCGCCAGCCGACAGGTCCTACGGGGGGCCGCCTACGCCTCGGACGCACGCAAGATCAATAATGCCTGCGGTAACAACAATGACCGCGCCTATCGCTGTGCGTCGAGGACCAGGAAATTTCCAGCAACTTTGAACGGTCGGGTCAGACCGCGGGATCGCCCTTCCCGCGCGGCGCGAACTGGGACGGGCGGGGTGTCAACTTCTCACTGTTCTCGGAATCCTCCGAATCGGTGGAACTGTGCCTGTTCGACGGACCCCAGACGGTCGAGAGGCGTATTCGAATCCGTGAGCGCACCAACGGCGCCTGGCACGTCTATGTGCCGGATATCGGGCCCGGACAGTTGTACGGCTACCGGGTGTATGGACCGTACCTGCCCGAGAGCGGTCTGCGCTTCAATCCGAATAAGTTGCTGCTCGATCCCTACGCCAAGGCCATCGGACGCGAGCTGAAGTGGGGGGATGAACTATTCGGCTACCAGCTCGGCGATGCGAACGGCGATTTATCGTTCGACGATCGCGACAGCGGGCCCTTCGCTCCCTTGGGCGTTGTCGTCGACCCGAGATTCGACTGGGGCGGCGAACAGCGGCCCGCCTATCCGGCGCACGAAACTTTGATCTATGAGGCGCATGTGCGCGGCATGACGCACCTGCATCCGGATGTTCCCGAGCATTTGCGCGGCACTTATGCGGGCATGGCCTCCGAGCCGGTCATCCAGCACCTTCGCAAGCTGGGCGTGACTGCCCTGGAATTGATGCCCGTGCATTACTTCGTGCACGACCGGCATCTTGTCGACAGAGGGCTGCGTAACTACTGGGGCTACAACACGCTGGGATTTTTCGCGCCGCATATGAGCTATGGCTCCAATCCGCAATCGCCGGATGAGGTGGTCCGCGAGTTCAAAGGAATGGTCAAGATTCTGCACAACGCCGGCATCGAGGTCATCCTGGATGTGGTCTACAACCACACGGCGGAAGGCAATCACTCCGGCCCGACGCTGTCATTCCGCGGAATCGACAATTTGGCGTATTACCGCGTCGTTCCGGGCGATGCGCGCCACTATATGGATTTCACGGGCTGCGGCAATACGCTGAACATGGTGCACCCACATTCGATTCAGCTGCTGATGGACAGTCTGCGTTACTGGGTGACCGAAATGCATGTCGATGGCTTCAGGTTCGATCTGGCCTCGGCGCTGGCGCGCGAATTGAAGGACGTCGATCAGCTCGGCGCGTTCTTCGACACCATCTATCAGGACCCGACTTTGGCGCCGGTCAAATTGATCGCCGAGCCCTGGGATTTGGGCGAGGGCGGCTACCAGGTGGGAAATTTTCCCTTGGGCTGGATGGAATGGAACGGCAAGTACCGGGACACGGTACGCAAGTTTTGGAAGGGCGACATGGGGGTGAACTCGGAAATCGCAACGCGCCTTGCCGGCAGCGCAGATCTCTATGAAACGACGCGTCGGCCGCCCTCGGCGAGCGTGAATTTTGTCACCGCGCATGATGGCTTCACGCTCAGTGATTTGGTGAGCTATGAGCAGAAGCACAACGAGGCGAATGGCGAGGAAAATCGCGATGGTGCCGACGACAACAACTCGTGGAACTGCGGCATAGAGGGACCTACCGACGATCCCGCCATCATCGAACTGCGCGAGCGGCAGAAGCGCAATTTCTGGTGTTCCATGATGTTTGCGCAGGGATCCCCCATGATCAGCGGCGGCGATGAGCTGGGGCGCGCACAACGAGGCAACAACAACGCCTACTGTCAGGACAACGAACTATCCTGGTATCACTGGAACTTGGATGCGCCCAAGGCGCAATTCTTGGAGTTCGCGCAGCGCGTGATTCAATACCGCAAGAATCATCCGAACTTTCACCGCCATGCCTTTTACGACCACGACCCCGACGCCAAGCACCCCGACAAGAACATCGTGTGGTTCCGGGCGGACGGCAAGCGTATGGAAGGGAAGGATTGGGAAGACGGCGGATGGATGCGCACGCTCGGCATGTTCATGAACGGCTTGGTACCGGAGATCCGGGACGCCCACGGGCAATGTTGCGATGACTGGGATTTTCTATTTCTGCTCAACGCGCACCACGAGCCGGTTGCTTTCCGCATTTCGCACGAGCTATACCATGCCGGCTGGAAGCTGGCCTTCGACACGGCGCGGCCGACGCTGGAAATCGGCAAAGAAACCGTCAAGCGCAATCGGCTCGTCCAACTTGCGGGGCGCTCAATGGTGCTGCTGAGCCATGAGCGCTAGATGGATTGCGACCTACCGGCTGCAGCTGCACGCTGAATTTCCCTTGAGTGCGGCCCAAGGCGTGTTGGCATACCTGGCGGAGTTGGGTATCAGCCACGTTTACCTGTCGCCCTGCCTGCAGGCGGTTCCCGGCAGCCAGCATGGCTACGATGTCGTAGACCCGACTAAAATCAGCGACGATCTCGGCGGTGAGCAGGCGTGGGCCGGTTTTGTGGATGCCGCGCGCGCCCTGAAACTTCGCATTCTGCTCGACATCGTCCCGAACCACATGTCCGCCTCACAGCACAATCCATGGTGGGATCATGTTCTGCAGCATGGCCCCTTCAGCAAATTCGCCGAATTCTTCGACTTCAGGAATCCGCAGGGCCATCGATTCTGTGTGCATTTATGCTCTCTCGCGAAACCCTATGGGGCGGCGATGGAAGCGGGCGAACTGAGCATTGAGATGGTTCAAGGGCGGCCGCGCGTCAAACACTACGAGAATACGTGGCCGCTGGGACCGGCATCGTGGGGGGAGCTGCTGTCGGCAGGGGGCGAGCGCTGCTTCGGTGAATTGGAGCGTCTGCAGCTCATCGAGTCGCCCGTCGAGGAGGATCTGACCTCCTATCGGCGCCATGCGGCGCGCGCGCAGCAGGTTCTCGACCAAGCCTTCGAGGCCGGGCGGATGCAACCGGCAATCGATCGGGTGCAGAGCGATAAAGCGCTGTTCGACGCCGTCTTGCGCAGGCAGTTTTATATGCTTCACGGCTGGAAACTTGCCGGCGAACTCACCAACTACCGCCGCTTCTTCGACATTGACACGCTCATCGGTGTCCGCGCCGAACTGCCCAATGTCGCCGCCGCTACGCATGCACGCATCGAGGAAATGATTTCCAAGGGCGAAATAGACGGTGTGCGCGTCGATCACCCGGATGGGCTGCGCGAACCTCTGCAGTACTTCGAGCGGCTGCGCGGCTTGCTGCCGGAGGGGAGAATTTATATCGAGAAGATCCTCGAAAACGATGAGCGGCTCAACGGGGATTGGCCCATCGACGGCACCGTGGGCTATGACTTCCTGGCGAAGGTGAATCGGCTGTGGATGGATGATCAACGAACCGATGTGTTGACCTCGACCTATTCGGATTTTACCGGCCACTCCGTGAATTTCGGCAAATTGGTGCGTGAGAAGAAGCGCGCCATCATCGAATCGACGTTTTCCGCCGCGCATGAGCAGCTGGCCGCCATGGCGCTGATGATTGCCCGGTCGGATTGGCAAACGCGCGACTTGAGTCCGCGCCAACTGCGCGAGGCGTTGGAAAAATTAGTTACCGCACTGCCGATCTATCGCACCTATCGAACCGCCGGCACGCTGCACGAAGAGGACAAGCGCGTATTGCTGGAGGCGCTGCAGAGCGCACGCATTGGATCCCCTGACATTGAAGCCCCCGCATTCGACTTTTTGGCGGCGCTTTTCACGAAGTCACCGCTGAACGATTGCGAGGCGGATTTCATTGCCAAGTGGCAGCAATTGACGCCTGCTGTGATGGCCAAGGGTGTGGAGGACACGACGTTTTATTGCTTCGATCGGCTGGTGTCGTGCAATGAGGTGGGATCGCAGGCTTCCCTGATCGGGATATCGAACGACAAATTCCACGAATTTTGCAACTACTTGAGCGATCGGTGGCCAAACAGCATGCTCGCGACTTCGACGCATGACAACAAGCGCAGCGAAGATGTGCGCGCGCGCATTTCGATCCTCTCGGAGATCCCCGAACGCTGGTCCGAAGCGCTGCACCTGTGGTCCCAGCTCAATGCCAATGCCTGGCAGAATCGATTGCCGGATCGTCATGCCGAATACCTGCTGTATCAGACGCTGATAGGCGCGTGGCCCATCGACCGCGATCGCGCTTGGGCCTACATGCTCAAGGCGTGCCGCGAGGCGAAAATCAATACTTCGTGGCATGAGCCGAACAACAGCTTCGAGGAGAAAATTCGCGGCTTCGTAGGCGGTGTATTCGACACGCCGGAGTTCATCACGAGCCTTGAACGCTTCATCGAGCCGTTGATACTGCCGGGCCGAATCAACAGCCTGGCGCAAACCCTGATCAAGATGGTCGCGCCGGGCGTCCCGGATTTTTACCAGGGAACCGAATTGTGGGACTTGAGTCTCGTCGATCCGGACAATCGGCGGCCGGTCGATTTCGAAGACCGCCTGCAACTGATGAGGCGCGCGCACGGGCTGAGTGCAAACGACGCGCTCAGGGAGTGCGATTCCGGAATGCCGAAGCTTTGGATGACGGCCCGCATCCTGGCGATTCGGCGGGAACGCGTCGAGGATTTTTCCGCGGAGAGCAAGTACCAGCCGTTGGTGGCTCAGGGAACCCATCTCGGCCGGCTGCTCGCCTTCCGCCGCGGCGAGAATCTCATCGCCGTAGTCCCGCGATTCACCATGACGCTGGCGGGCGAGTGGGGTGATACCCGGCTGCCGTTGCCGGGCGGAGCTTGGCGGAACTGCTTCACCGAGCAAGTCATTCAACGGGAGATTTCCCCGGGAGAGCTCTTCGCATCGTTTCCGGTGGCATTGCTGATCCGAGATTCGCCGTGATCTTTTCCGTATGGGCGCCGAATGCCAGGTCGGTCGATCTGGTTTTGAGGGAGCAACGCTTCGCGCTTGCGCCATTGGCCGGCGGCTATTGGCAAACGGAAGTGACCGCCGATACGCGCCAGGGCTATCGATATTCCATCGACGGCGCTGCCCCCGTGCCTGATCCGCGATCGCGGTGGCAGCCCGATGGCGTGCACGGCGCATCGCATGTGCTCGAGGCGCAACGGCTGGAACCTGCCGCGTCGCGCGAGGTCGGGTCGCGCGAGGTCGGGTCGCGCGAGGTCGGGTCGCGCGAGGTCGGGTCGCGAGTGCACAGAGAATTTCGCGCCGTGCCGCTCGGCGAAGCCATCATTTACGAGCTGCATGTCGGGACCTTCACGCCCGAAGGCACTTACGCGGCGGCGCAAGGCAAGCTGAAGTATTTGGCCGAACTCGGCATTACCCACGTGGAACTGATGCCCCTGGCGACTTTTCCCGGCCGGCGCGGCTGGGGCTATGACGGCGTCGATCTGTTCGCGCCCTTTCCTCCCTATGGCACGCCGTCGGAACTCGCTGCCTTCGTCCATGCCTGTCATGCAGCCGGACTCGCCGTGCTGCTCGATGTGGTTTACAACCATTTGGGACCGGACGGCAATTATCTGGCGCAGTACGGCCCTTACTTCACCGATCGCTACAAGACCGGGTGGGGCGCGGCAATCAACTACGACGGACCGCAAAGTGACGAGGTGCGCCGCTTTGTAATCGACAACGCGCTGATGTGGCTCGGCGACTACGGCTTCGATGGCCTGCGCCTCGATGCCGTGCACGCCATATTCAGCTTTGAGGCCGTGCATGTTCTGGAGGAATTGTCGATCGCCGTGAAGGCGCTCGGCCAAGAAGTGGGACGCGCGTTCGTGCTCATCGGCGAAAGCGATCTGAACGATCCTCGCCTGGTTCATGCACCTTCACGCGGCGGCTACGGCCTCGATGCGCATTGGGCGGATGATTTTCATCATGCCTTGCATCGCTATTTTACCGGTGAGACCGACGGCTACTACGCGGATTTCCATGGGCTCGAGGATATCGACACGGCGTTGCGCGATGGTTACGTGTATCAAGGAAAATACTCCGTGCATCGCGGCCGACGCCACGGCAGGCCTCCTGTGGGCGTCGAACCCCATCGGCTCGTGGTGAGTGCGCAAAATCACGACCAGATCGGCAATCGCGCGCAGGGCGAACGGCTCAGCATGCTGTTGGGCATCCCGCAGCTCAAGGCCATCGCGGCGCTCACGATACTCAGCCCCTTCGTGCCGC